>ENA-OQJS01000001-OQJS01000001.1-human-gut-metagenome-genome-assembly--contig:-NODE-1-length-57801-cov-1.913375_pt1 | contig 57801 bp, 74 predicted proteins | sample MGYA00242598_ERZ504764 | MGnify/ENA primary metagenome ERZ504764 (study PRJEB26092, sample SAMD00036368) | human gut metagenome | host: Homo sapiens | study: EMG produced TPA metagenomics assembly of the...
TTTGTGAACCACTCGTTTGAACAGTCTTTCCTTTTCTTGCGTCTCTTGTCTCGCCATAACCTTTATATTTTTTTGAGTTATACTATGGCCTACACGGTAGGCATTCTTATTTCTTGTGCTTCCTCCAGTTTGTTTTTCGGCGGTCTCCGGCAAGGCTTGCGTGAAAAAATACGCTCACGCAAAGCGTGAGGAAGATTTTTTCACGAGCAACCAGCCCGCAGGGCCGCCTTGCGGGACCGGCCTGAAAAACAACTATTTTTGCCGCAAGAAATGAGGATGACGGATTCCTTCTGTCTATTGCCTGTCCGGTGAGAATCTAAAATACCATGCAGCTTTTCTGTCTTCGGCATACTTGGAGAAATATTCAAGGATATGGAATGAGAACGGCAATACGTGATATTGCAGAAGGAGCGGAAATGGGATTGGAAACAGGAAGCATGTCCGGGCTTTCATGCGGTTTATACGGCAGTGTTGATTTTGGGGAGGATTACAGGGAAGTGACAGGAAGGTTAGCCGTTCCGGAGAAATTGTATGTGTACGTTTGTTCCTTCTGGAATACGGAGTCTTTTAAAATCATGGAAGACCTCATTCGGGAATGTGTTCCGAACAATACCCCGCCACGGAACGGTTATGACACTTGATATCAGGCTGTAAGCCGTTCCGTAGCTTCAGTATCCCATATCCCATGCATGAATGTGGATCAGGCGGCATTTCACCTCCTTGCCCCGTTTACGGACATGCCGATGCGTTGCCTGCCGGAATTCTCATTCAAGCAGTTTTCGTCCGCCATCATCTTCCAACACACGCATTTGCTGGATGGCTATCCGGTTCAGTCTCACGAGCCGTTCGCCTTGCGGTATGCCCTGGTCTATGAATACGGCGTTCAGGTTTTCCATATTGGAGAGGCAGATCAGTTCATTGATGGAGGCATAGTCACGGATATTGCCCTTCAGACCGGGATTCTGCTCACGCCACATCCTGGCGGTCATCCCGAACATGGCTACGTTGAGCACGTCCGCCTCTTCCGCATAGATGACGCCGGCCTGTGCGGGGGTGACTTCCACCGGTATCAGGTTCTGCCTGATGGCATCGGTATGTATGCGGTAGTTGATCTTTGACAGTTCCCGTTTCGCACTCCAGCCGAGCTGGGCCTGTTCCTCCTCTTTCAACCGCTGGAACTCTTTCAGCAGGTACAGCTTGAATTGAGGGGATACCCACGTGGCGAACTCGAACGCGATATCCTTGTGTGCGTAAGTCCCTCCATAGCGTCCGGCCTTGGCGATGATACCTTTGGAGTTGGTCTTTTCCACCCATTGTTTGACGGAAAGGATGAAACGGTTCAATCCGGCCTCGTTTTTAATTCCCTCGAATTCGGGGGAATTAAAATCCGGATTGTACATCTCCTCCCATATGCCCAGAAACTCGACGGTATTCTTGTTACGCAACCACTTTTCAATAAGGGCGGGACCGTTTTCCATATTGCGGACCATGTCGGTCAGGGAGATATAATCCTTGTCATTGTACGTGATGACTGTCACTTCTGTATTTTGGACTTTAATTTTAGCCATGTTCTTTTAACGGTTATTCGGTTATTATTGGTTCGATGTACAAATGTACGGTGTATTTTCCGGAATGGTCCTCCATATCCGGAAAAGTTTGTGTCACGCCGCCTGTTGCGACAAGCCGTTTCTACCAAGGAAAGGGCAGGCAATACCGGCTGACGTGGATACAGGCGGAACAACTCGCATATGCAATGCAGAGGGAGCAGGAGAGCCTTCACCACAGCCGGAGAGGAAAGCGGTCTCATGCCGGGGTACGGCATGAAAAGGGGCTCCCGGACAGTTCTTTTCCTTGTCGCACATGCACTACGTCGGTCGCAGTTTTCGCCTTCTGAATCCCTTTTACGTCCGTCCCTGCGCTTTCGGAGCGTTTTTCCGGTAGAATTTCACCATGCGGAAATTTTCTACCGGAAACCGAAGGGAAAACGCGGAGTCCCGCAGGGACGGACGAACTTTGATGAGGAAGGGGAAAATCGTCCGTTTCATAAATACCATTTCCTCATATGGCATCGCATATTTCCTTCTCCATCTTTTCCAGCTTATGGGACAGGATTTCCATGTCGCTGCTGATCTTCTGGTTGGTTATCCGGGCATATATCTGGGTGGTTTTCAAATCCGTATGCCCCAAAAGACGGCTTACGGTCTCGATGGGCACACCGTGCGAGAGCAGCACGGTGGTGGCGTTCGTATGCCGGGCAACATGATAGGTCAGCCTTATCTTGAAACCGCACTGCCTGCCAAGTTCCTTCAATATGGTGTTGCATCTGCCGTTGCTCGGTACCGGAAATACATGATCGTCCTTGGACAGCCCCTTGTACTTCTCTATGATGCGCTTGGGAACGTCCAGCAGGCGGATGTTGGACTCGGTGTTTGTCTTGCGCCGGCGGGTGATGATCCAGAGGTTGCCGTCGAAGAAGGTCTGGAGCCGGTCGGTCGTCAGCGCCTTCACGTCCGCGTATGCCAGTCCGGTGAACACAGAGAAGATGAAGAGGTCGCGTACCAGTTCGCAGGTCCCGCTTTTCACCGGGGCCTCCATCAGCGTCTGTATCTCACGCTCTGTTAGGTAGCCCCGGTCAACGCTTTCGGGGGAGTTGATGTACCCGGCGAAGGGGTTGAAGGGAAGCGCACCGCTGTTGCGGGCGATGGAGATGACGTGCTTGAGCCCGATCATGTAACCCCATACGGTATTGGTGCGGCATTTCTTCTCCGTACGCAGGAAATACTCGAAGTTGTTGATGAACGTCAGGTTGAGTTCCTTCAGGGGAATGTCGTCACGGCGGTACACTTTCGGGACGAACTCGCAAAGGTGCCTGTATATGGTACGGTAGCGGTTGTATGTTCCCTGCACGCGGCTGTGTCCCACTTTCTTGATGAACTCCTCGTTGTGCTGCTCGAAGAGTTTCAACAGCGTCTCGCGTTTCACGCCCAGCCCGAGGCAGGCGTCCCTCAGCCTGGCGGCGGTGACATAGCCGTCGGACTGCATCAGTTCCTGGTAACGGCGGTTCACGTCCACGCGTATCCGGTCAACCTCCGCATTGATTTTCTGCGCCTCGGCGCTCTTGCCCGTAGCACGTGCCGTTTTCACGTCCCAAAGTTTCGGAGGTACGTCCAGTTTACAACTGAACTGCTTGATTTCACCGTCCACCGTAAGACGGCACATCAGGGGAGATAGCCGTTGGCTCTCTCGCTGCCCTTCTTCACGTAGAAGAGGATTTTGAAAGTCGATCTGCTCATACTCGTTTTCATACTTTTTTGATCGTTACAAAGTTAATATCAAGCGAGTTGTCCTCAGGTATGAAAAACTGTGCAAATTACTGAAATAGAACCCGTTGTGCCGTTTCTTATTCCCGTTATATCAGTAACGATATGGGAACTGAAGTCTTTCGCTGTTTTTAGCGGATCTCCTTTTTCAGCTTATGCAGTATTATGAGTTAAACACCTAACTGCTTAATAGACTGCATTCTTGCTGTATTATCATCAACCTTGCTTTTTCTTGCTGCGTTTACTTTATAAAATCCTCTCACCTGTTCTTTATTACCTAACAAACTCGGGTCGTACACAAGTCTTTCGTCTATATAATTTTGTATAGTCCTTGGATTTCCATCCATGAAACGAGATGGTGATTCCCATTCCACAAAGCAATGTTTCTGTTCTTCTTCCCAAATACTGTCTTTTCTTACTCTGTCTTTATAGTGTTGTGGCAGAAATGGGACATATACTGTGTATAGACATTCCATACGCTTCCCGTTCTTGTCCCGACATGGTAGGCAGTGCGGAAGTTCTTTGGTCAATCTAATGACTTCCTTGTCGAAATCTTTATATTTGGTTGTCAAAATATTGATAGCACGTGGCAATCCCAAAGTATCAATGGAAAACATCACTACAGAATACCCCGCCCTGTTCTTTTTCAGCAATTCTTCCGGGTATTTCATCTTGGCAACATAGTATTTTGTCAGATCATAATCCCAAACAGCCCATCGTGGAGGTTCTATCGTGGATAAATCTTTAACAGGTTCTCCGGTTATCATTGTAACACCCATGTTCCAAATTTCCTCTTTACGCCAGATACTGTCCAGCCGTTCTTCGTTCTTACGCTGTCCTTCAATACTGTTGTCTGTTACACATTTGACAGAGCCGACTCCCATCGTCAAGCTATCCGGCAGATATTGGAAAACCAAAGTGCTGTCTGTCAGTTCTTGAATGATATACTTTTTCCTTGACTCAAAAACCTTGATTGTATCTCCACATAAAGAATAAGAATAAAATGTTTCTGTTTTCTTCTCATCATATAAAAAAGTCATTTTCCATCCTGCATCACGAAATTCCATCTTCATAGCATATTGCCTACCTTTTGGTAATTGTACATTCCAGATTTTGTGTTCCAGCAATGCGGATATGTCTGTATAATCGCTGTTTTGTGCGGTAAGCTTACTGATAACGACCAATGAACACAATATGAACAGAAACTTTTTCATAATCTTTCATCTTGATGATACTCAAAGATACTGATAATAAGTAACCTAACCAATTTTTGACTATTCCTTTTCGATTAAGACTAAGTAAATTAATTCTTATATTTGATTCCTTTTCTGTCTTAAAACTGTATAAAGCTTTTTCCGTATAGTTGTAAACAACTTGTCGAACTGCTCCTTGAGCCACTCTCCAATGGGCTTCCCTTCGATGCAAAGTACAAGAAATCACGGTAGTATTGAGCTGTTGTCGTATGCCGTGCTTCTGAGCCACGTACACCTCGTTGCAAAACCGTATTTTTCCATTGCTTTTGCGTAACTGTCGTGGTAGGTAACGAGTTTCTTACATGTTAGCACATCATCGGCACACAGACGTACGGTATTGGCTTTCTTGTATTCTCACGTCACTATCCGTAGATGTGTGATGTATGTTAGTCCAAATACTGGATATGAAATTTAATTTTCCACTTACACAAGCAATAAAAAAACTAACCTGAAGCCGAGTTTAAAACTATTATTGATAACATAACTATATACAGAATAACCGATTGATGCAACATCATATCAACTTTGACATCAAGACTTTTAGCATCATTTCCTCCGTTTCACAAGGTTATTCCACAGATTTTCCGTAAGTTTGTCCCTCAACATAAAAACTTACATTATGAAACGATTTTTTCTTGCATATATCTGCCTGTTGCTTTGTGTTTCAGGTAATTTACCGGCTCAAAGCTTGGAAAAAAATATTGAACAACGCTTGACGGACTATTTCATTAATTACCAGACGAGTTATGCAAATATCGGTACATGCAAACTCGACCACTTTACAGTCGATCATGAGCACAAGACTTTGCAAGTATATGCCAATGATAATTTTGGTTACCAGCCTTTTACAGAAGAAAACACACAGGCTATTTACCGCTCTCTGAAACAGTTATTGCCTGGACCCGTAAATTACTATCGGATAACTCTGTATGCTGACGGTCAGCCTATAGAAAATCTGATACCTAACTTTCTGCGCAAGAAGGGAAAGGACAAGGAACGTCTGTATGGAAAAATAGAATATAAAGGTGATGCATGGACGCAGAATATCTCGAAACCGTTCAAAATCAGTCAGGGATTACAGGACCGGCATATTGCCGTATGGCAAAGTCACGGAAAATTTTATAAGAACGACCGTAACGAATGGCGCTGGCAGCGTCCACGCTTGTTCGGTACTACCGAAGATTTGTATACTCAGTCTATCGTAGTACCTTATCTTATTCCGATGCTCGAAAACGCCGGAGCAGTTGTTTTTACACCACGTGAGCGCGACTGGCAAAAGAATGAGGTGATAGTGGACAATAATACATGTACTCCCGGCAGCCGGTACTTCGAAAAGAATTACAAAAAAAATGTATGGAAGACCACCTCGCAACCGGGGTTTGCTCAGAAATATCTCCGATATCCTGACAACTATAATCCGTTCCGCGACGGTACGGCACGCTTTATCTCTACCCTCTCAAAACCAGAAAAAGCTTTTGCTGAATGGATTCCCAATATTCCTGAAACAGGAAAATATGCTGTATATATAAGTTATCAAACTTTGCCTCAGAGTGTTTCGGATGCCAAATATCTGGTATTCCATAAAGGAGGCGTCACCGAATTTAAAGTCAACCAGCAAATGGGTGGCGGAACGTGGGTGTATCTGGGTACATTCGAATTCGACAAAGGGGTAAACGATTACGGTATGGTAGTACTGAGTAACGAAAGTTCGCAAAAAGGTGTAGTTTGCGCCGACGCTGTCCGCTTTGGAGGTGGTATGGGAAATATCATTCGCGGCGGAAACGTCAGCGGAGTACCACGTTACCTGGAAGGAGCACGTTACTGGGGGCAATGGGCAGGAATGCCATACGAGGTATACAGCAAGAGTCAGGGGGAAAACGATTATAATGATGATATCAATGCACGTTCACTGATGACCAACTACCTAAGTGGAGGTTCGGTGTTCAATCCCACGGAAAAAGGTCTGAAAGTTCCTTTCGAACTGACCTTTGCCATGCATAGTGACGCCGGATTCAAGACTGACGATGCGCTGGTTGGCTCACTGGTATCTATACAACCAATTTCAACGACGGAAAGGTAAACTGCGGGATTTCACGTTATGCATCACGCGACTTGACAGACATGGTACTGACCGGATTGCAAAAAGATATCAGTTCACGCTTTGGTATACAGTGGGCACGACGCAGCATGTGGAACCGAAACTATAGCGAAACTCGTCTGCCAGCTGTACCATCGATGATACTCGAAACACTTTCGCATCAGAATTTCGCCGATTTGAAACTGGGCTATGAACCGGAATTTAAATTTACGGTAGCACGTTCTGTTTACAAATCGATATTGAAATACCTCGCAGAAATGCATCATAGCAACTATACAGTTCAGCCGTTGCCAGTCAGCCATTTTGCAGTGACTGAAGGAAAGAAGAAAAATACATTCGAACTGCGCTGGATTCCAACAGAAGACCCGTTGGAACCAACAGCAAAAGCTCAGGGATATGTGGTTTATACGCGTATCGGATATGGTGGATTCGACAACGGAACATACGTAAAAGGGACCAGTTTTACTGTAAAAGCAGAACCAGGACTGGTTTATAGTTTTAAGGTTACCGCTGTAAATAAGGGAGGTGAAAGTTTCCCTTCAGAAATTTTGTCGGCTTACAAGGCAAAGAGAAGTAAAGGTACAGTACTCATTGTAAATGCATTTCACCGTACAAGTGGACCGGAATCAATGAATAACCTTATGATGCAAGGTTTTGATATTCAGTCCGACCCGGGATTGCCATACATCAGCACGACAGCATTTTGCGGCTACCAGCAGAATTTTAACCGCACAAAAGCCGGTATTGAAACTGAAGATGGTTTAGGTTATAGCGGCAATGAGCTGGAAGGAATGCAGATTGCCGGAAATACATTCGATTATCCGTTTGTGCACGGTAAGGCTATCCAGACAGCCGGACGCTATTCGTTTGTGTCATGCAGCAGCGAAACTGTTGAGAGTGGTTCTACTGATTTAAGTCCGTATTACATGGTAGATATTATTTATGGAGCAGAAAACAGCACTTTGAGCAACCGTATGCAACAGGCTCTTACCAATTATTGTCGAGGTGGAGGAAAATTGTTTATCAGCGGTTCTTATATCGGTAATAAGCTGGGAGATACAAACTTCACCGCCAATGTTTTGAAATACACATACGGAGGAAGCATGAAACATGTACGCTCGGGAGAGATTTTCGGAACGAATATCAGGTTTCAGATTCCACGTGGTGCCAATGAGCAGACGTATGCTGTTCCTGCCCCCGACTGTATTCTTCCAGCTGAACAAGCTTTCCCTGTATTTTGTTATACAGAAGGAAAACAGTGTGCCGGAGTGGCTTATAAAGGAGCGTACCGTACTTTTGTTTTGGGCTTCCCTTTCGAAAGTATCGTGAATGCTGACCAGCGGACACATGTCATGAAAGCCATGCTGCACTTTTTTGAGGAGAAATAATGCTCTCTATTCATTTAATTTTTTATCTTTGCTCATGTAAACGTTAAAAATAATCAAGACTATGTACACAATACAAACAAACGTATCTGGCACACGCAGCATGGAGATATCGGAAGAACATCTGAAAACAATTCAAAAATATGCCTTGTTCCAACAATTGATAGACAGCAACGGTATTGTTGATGAATCGGTTCTTGACAAGCTGAAACTGAATGTCCGTTCGCTTATCGCATCCATGACAGAGAATTGTAAAGATTTATTAGATCTTTGCATTGATGTTATTTACCACAATAATATGAAGGCATTCGGACTTCATCAGTTGATTCTGCTTTACATTAAGTGGGAAAACGAACAACAGACAACAGAAGAAGAAACAGAAGAAGAATAATAAGAAAGGGCCTGTTTTAAATTTCATACCGGTTTATTTTTTTAGTTTTCCATAAAAGAAAGCTGTAAAAATGCCGGAAAAACACATATCCGAAATTTTAAAACAGGCTCTTTCCTTGTTTTCTGACAAGGAATTTAAGAAAAGGCAATGCCTGTGACTAACTAAAAATATTGAAATTTGAAAGAGTATAAACTAACCGACTGGTTGCCTACAACCAAAAAAGAAGTAGAATTGAGAGGATGGGATGAACTGGATGTTATCCTGTTCAGTGGAGATGCATATGTAGATCATCCTTCGTTTGGTGCTGCCGTCATCGGTCGTATGCTGGAAGCACAAGGACTAAAAGTGGCCATTATTCCCCAGCCTAATTGGCGTGACGATTTGCGCGATTTCAAAAAACTGGGACGACCACGATTGTTTTTCGGTGTTTCTGCCGGATGTATGGATAGTATGGTCAACAAATATACGGCCAACAAACGTCTGCGTAGTGAAGACGCATATACTCCCGACGGACGACATGACATGCGGCCGGAATATCCAAGCATTGTTTATACTCAAATATTGAAAAAACTCTATCCGACGTACCAGTCATCCTAGGGGGAATTGAGCTTCCCTGCGCCGGTTGACTCATTATGATTATTGGGAAGACAAAGTCCGTCCTTCTATCCTGACTGAATCAGGAGCCGACTTGTTGATATACGGAATGGGAGAAAAACCCATTACAGATTTATGCAAACGGCTGAAAACAGACGGTGCTATCCCCTACGACTTACCTCAAACGGCTTATTTGTGCCGGAAAGCTAAGTTTGCTTCCAGCGAAAACGATTTGCGCTTGTTTTCACACGAGGAGTGCTTGAAGGATAAAAAGAAACAGGCACAAAACTTCCGCCATATTGAGGAGGAATCGAATAAATATGAAGCTGCACGCATCTATCAGGAAGTTGGAAACGATGTGGTAGTGGTGAATCCTCCATACCCTCCAATGACACAGGGAGAACTTGATATGTCGTTCGACTTGCCTTATACCCGCTTGCCTCATCCTAAGTATAAAGGGAAGCGGATTCCTGCCTTCGACATGATAAAATTCTCGGTCAATATTCATCGGGGATGCTTCGGAGGATGTGCTTTCTGTACGATTTCTGCACATCAGGGAAAATTTATCGTGAGCCGGAGCAAGGAAAGTATTTTAAAGGAAGTAAAGGCCATTACGGAAATGCCTGATTTTAAAGGTTACTTAAGTGATCTGGGAGGACCTTCGGCAAACATGTATGGCATGCACGGACGTGATGAACGTATGTGCCGCCGGTGCAAACGCCCGTCGTGTATCCATCCTAAGGTATGTCCAAACCTGAATACCGATCATCGCCCGCTGCTGGATATTTATCATGCTGTCGATGCGCTCCCTAAGATTAAAAAGAGTTTTATCGGAAGCGGTGTCCGATATGATTTGCTGTTGCACGAGAGCAAGGATCCTGAAGTAAACAAGAGTACGGCGGAATACACTCGGGAGCTGATAGCACGTCATGTAAGTGGACGCTTGAAGGTGGCTCCGGAACATACCAGCGACCGTGTGCTTTATATCATGCGTAAACCACCGTTTGAACAGTTCTATCGTTTCAAACGTATCTTCGACCGAATAAATAAGGAGTTGAACCTGCGCCAGCAAATCATTCCTTATTTCATCAGCAGTCACCCGGGATGTACTGAAGAAGATATGGCTGAACTTGCCGTTATCACCAAACGGCTGGATTTCCACCTGGAGCAGGTACAGGACTTTACTCCTACTCCTATGACTGTAGCTACAGAGCATGGTATACAGGCTATCATCCTTATACACTGGAACCTGTATTCTCTGCCAAAACTCAGAAAGACAAACTGGCACAGCGTATGTTCTTCTTCTGGTACAAGTCAGAAGAACGACGTGCTATCATCAATGAGCTGAAGAAAATAGGAAGAAGTGACCTGATCGACAAGCTATATGGCCGGTAGTAAATGCAAAATACCCTAAAAAGGTATTTGCTTCAAAGCCGGCAGACGGTATCTTTGCAGCAAACAAAATATCGCCCATGAATATAGCTGCACTTATCTCAGGCGGAGTAGACAGTGCCATAGCCGTACATTTACTCTGCGAGCAAGGATACAAACCTGACTTATTTTACATTAAGATAGGAATGGACACCGACAACGAACTTAGTTGTACGGCAGAAGAGGATATCGAACTGGCTACTGCTACGGCACGCCGTTACGGTCTGCAACTGGAGATTATTGACCTTCAGAAAGAATATTGGGATCAGGTGGTAGCATATACAATAGAAAAGGTTCGAAACGGGTTTACTCCCAATCCGGATGTAATGTGCAACAAGCTGATCAAATTCGGTTGTTTTGAGCAAAAGGCTGGATATGCTTACGATAAAATAGCGACAGGACATTACGCGTCAACTTGTGAACTGAATGGAAAAACCTGGCTGGCAACAGCAAAAGATGCGATTAAAGACCAGACTGACTTTCTGGCTCAAATCAATTATCTGCAAGTTTCCAAATTGCTATTTCCGTTAGGCGGTTACATGAAAAAAGAAATACGCCATATTGCAGCTCAGGCAAAACTGCCCAGCGCACAAAGGAAAGACAGTCAGGGAATCTGTTTTCTAGGAAAAATCAATTACAACGACTTTATACGACGCTTCTTAGGAGAACGCCAGGGAAGTATCATAGAACTGGAATCGGGTAAAGAAATAGGCAAACATCGCGGATTCTGGTTTCATACTATCGGCCAACGTAAAGGACTGGGATTGAGTGGAGGTCCGTGGTTTGTTGTAGACAAAGATACAGAAAACAATATATTGTATGTATCGCATGGATATGACACAGAACAGCAATACAGCAATGAATTCAAATTAACAGACTTTCATTTCATTACAGACAATCCATGGCTTACGGAAAAAGAACAGCAAGTCTGCTTTAAAGTCCGCCACACAGACGGCTTTCATCAGGGAAATCTCATATTAAAGAATGGCATATGCCACATCAGAAGCTCTGAAAAAATACAAGGTATCGCTCCCGGTCAGTTTGGGGTTATTTACGACAAAGACGCCCATTTATGTATCGGAAGTGGAGAAATACGAAAATAAAGTCTCTCTACATCTGGATAAATCGGGAACAAGCTGCAGTTTTTCTCCTGCATGGCTTGTCCTGATTTTATTATTTTAACTGTTGGAACTGATCTATCAAAGAAGTTATATTCGCAGTAAACAGACGAGCGGAAATGGCAAGCAAAATTATACCGAAGAATTTCCGGATAATATAAATACCACCTTTCCCTAAAATGCGTTCTATACGGTCGGTCATCTTCAGTACGATATATACCCACACCATATTCAGCAGTAGCGCGATAATAATGTTAATGGAAGCATATTCGGCTCTTAGTGAAAGCAAGGTAGTAAACGAACCGGCTCCGGCAAGCAGAGGGAAAACTAAAGGGACTAGTGTCGCCTCTTTTATAGGTCCTGTATTCTTAAATATCTCTATATCAAGAATCATTTCCAGCGACATTAGAAAAATTACAAATGCTCCGGCAACGGCAAACGAAGCAATGTCAACCTGAAATAGCTTCAGCATCATATCACCGGCAAAAAAGAACCCTAACAATAATGCCGCAGCAATTAAAGTAGCCTGAACAGCATTTACCGCACGACCTTTTTGCTTTAAATCTAAAATAATAGGCACAGCACCTATTATATCAATTACTGCAAACAATACGATAAAAGCACTGATCAGCTCTTGAAAATTTAAAGTTCCCATATTCTCTTCATTTACGATTAATGTTACGCAAAGTTATGCAAAAATAACCATAAATGACAAGGAGCAGGACAAACAATTAATCAGACGGAAAGAAACGATAAAAAAGGTAAAAGCCAGAAAAACATTCAAAATATTCGCTACTTTTGTACGTTAAAATATAACTTAATAAAGTTAAATGCCGATGCAAAGCACTATGTACGATAAGCTTTTATTGCTACCTCTGTTTCAAGGACTATGCAAGGAAGACTTTACATCCATACTGGAAAAAGTTAGATTGCATTTTCAGAAGTATACAGCCGGAAGTCGCATTGTAAAACAAGGTGATTATTGTAACAATATCATTTTCATTTTACAAGGTGAAATACGCGCTGAGTCTGTAGACCATACTTATCATTATACCATCCACGAAACACTGGAAAGCCCTCAAATCATTGAGCCTTACTCACTGTTTGGCATGTATCCGCAATATACGGCATCGTATTATGCACATACAAATGTAAATGCCATAACCATAGACAAAGCTTATATTCTGTCGGAGCTTAATAAATACGAGATATTTCAGCTCAATTATTTAAACATGTTGAGTAACCGGGCACAAACGATCTACCGTAAGCTGAAAAGCCCACATGCAAGTGACACACTGGATAAAATAGTAAATTTCATGCAACTCCGGTGCATCACTCCTACCGGGGAAAAGAAACTCCAGATTCGCATGGAAGACCTTGCAGAACAGATTGACGATACAAGAATTAATGTATCGAAAGTGCTGAACGAACTAAAAGACGGAGGAGTTATCCGGTTGAGCCGAAGAATTATCGATATACCCGACATGGAAACATTGAGTAATTACAAAAAAGATGAAATAAAAAAACTTTAATTTATGGAAAACCCGTTTTTATCAACCATATACAACGCCGCACGGAACCGTTCCTTTTGACAAGATAGAGCTTGTACATTACGAGCCTGCTATCCGGGAAGGAATCAGCCAGGAAGATAAAGAGATAAATGATATTATATCGAATCCGGAAAAACCGACATTCAAAAATACAATACTGGCACTGGAACAGTCGGGCAAGTTACTGGATCAGGTAACTACAGTGATGTTTAATCTGATGAGTGCTGAAACCTGCAATGAACTGGATGAAATTGCAGAGAAAATGATGCCTTTACTTTCGGAGCACAGCAACAATATCAGCTTAAATGAAAAACTCTTTGAACGCGTAAAGCAGGTTTACGAAGACAGAAAGAACCTGAAGCTTACTCCGGAAGAATTGCGACTGCTTGAAAAGACATACGACGGTTTTGTACGAAACGGAGCTAACCTGTCAGAAGAAGATAAAGTAACATTCAGAAAAATAAGTACAGAGTTAAGTTCACTGACTCTGCGTTTCTCACAAAACCATTTGAAAGAAACAAATAGCTACGAGTTGCTTTTAGATTCTGAAGAGCAGTTGAAAGGACTCCCTGAAAGTATTATAGAAGCTGCGGCTCATACAGCAAAAGAAAAAGGGAAAAATGGCTGGATAATTACCCTGCAAGCACCCAGCTATGTTCCTTTCATGAAATATTGTGAGAACCGCGAATTGCGCCGTAAACTGTATATGGCTTACAATACCCAATGTATACACGACAATGAGCAGAACAATGAGGATGTTGTAAAACAATTGGTAAATCTGCGCATGCAGCTAGCACAGCTTCTCGGATTTAAGAATTATGCAGACTACGCACTTCGCAAACGTATGGCAGAAAACAGTGAGCGAGTATATCAGTTACTCGATCAGCTGCTGGAAGCATATACGCCAACCGCCCGAGAAGAAGTGAAAGAAATTGAAGCGCTTGCACAACGTACAGAAGGAAAAGACTTCCAGCTGATGCCGTGGGATTTTTCATATTATGCAGAAAAAACTGAAAAATGAGAAATTCAATCTCGACGAGGAAGCACTTCGCCCCTACTTTGAGTTAAGCAGGGTCAAGGAAGGTGTATTCGGACTGGCAACCCGCCTATATGGTATTTCATTTAAAGAGAATAAAGACATCCCGGTATATCATCCGGACGTAAAGGCTTATGAAGTATATGATAAAGACGGCAGTTATCTGGCTGTTCTGTATACTGATTTCCATCCGCGTGCGGGAAAGCGCTCTGGAGCATGGATGACAAGCTACAAAGAGCAATGGATAGAAGCAAACGGAACCAACAGTCGTCCTCATGTTTCTGTAACCATGAACTTTACCAAACCGACAGCCAATAAGCCTGCATTGCTCACTTTTTCGGAAGTAAATACATTCCTTCACGAATTCGGACATGCGCTGCATGGTATATTCGCCAACACTCGCTTTAAAAGCATGAGTGGGACAAATGTCTACTGGGACTTCGTAGAACTGCCTTCGCAAATAATGGAAAACTTTGCCATTGAAAAAGATTTTCTTAATACATTTGCACGTCATTATCAGACAAACGAATCTATCCGGAAGAATTGTTGCAACGGATTATAGATGCTTCAAACTTTAATGTTGCTTACGCTTGTCTGCGACAAATCAGTTTCGGATTACTGGATATGGCTTGGTACACCCGGATAAGGTGTTCGACGGTGATGTTCGTGAATATGAACGTGAAGCATGGAAACGCACGCAATTATTACCTCCGGTAAAGGAAACATGCATGACCGTACAATTCGGACATATCATGTCGGGAGGATATTCTGCCGGATATTATAGCTATAAATGGGCTGAAGTGCTTGATGCCGATGCTTTCTCTGTTTTCAAGGAGAAAGGAATATTCAATCAGGATGTTGCCCAATCGTTCCGGGACAATATTTTATCAAAAGGAGGAACTGAACACCCGATGACTCTTTACAAACGATTCCGGGGACAAGAACCGACCATTCACGCATTACTAAAACGAAATGGAATAAAATGAAGCTAGATATAAGAAAATATATACGCTGTCTGCTATTTGTACTGCCTTTCTTGTTGGGCAGTTGCAATCAGGAAGATGACATAAATGAAATTTTTGTCAGTGGCCAGTGGCAACTGGTAAATTATTATACAGGCATAGACTGGAATAATTATAATGCCAATGCCAAACCTACATATACCAAGCCTGAAGATTTGAAAGTAATAAACGCTTTCAGCATTATGTTCAACGACGACGGAACGGTTCAGGGCAATATCGAGAATGGTACGTATAGCGGTAAATGGCAGGCCAATGCCAAAGACCGTTCTATCAGAATTACTCAGATAGAATGTACGGTAAGTCTTTCTGGAAAGAACAAAGAATTTATAGATAAAACTGAAAAACGTTCAATTTTATCAAGGCGACAATATCATGTTGCGCCTTGCACCCAATGAACGTACCACATGTATGCAATTCAGACATTAATATATTATGTTATGGAAAATACGGAAAACAAACAAGAGATTCTTGACAAGCGCTATATGCAAATGGCTACTATCTGGTCGGAAAACTCATACTGTAACCGGCGAAAAGTAGGTGCCTTGATAGTAAAGAACAAAATGATTATTTCTGACGGATACAATGGTACTCCGGCGGGATTTGAAAACGTGTGTGAAGATGAACATGGCATCACTAAGCCTTATGTACTGCATGCAGAAGCCAATGCTATCACAAAAATAGCAAGATCGAACAACAGCAGTGAGGGAGCAACCCTTTATGTCACAGCATCTCCTTGCATAGAATGTGCCAAGCTTATTATCCAAGCTGGAATAAAGCGTGTGGTTTTTGCTGAAAAATATCGGCTGGAAGATGGATTGGAACTCCTAAAACGTGCAAATATAGAACTAGTTTATTTAACTCCTAACGAATAAAAGATATGAGTAGTAACAAGAATCGACTAATGCCTTTCCTACTGGCTATCTGTCTTGTAGCTGGTATCCTGATAGGAACGTTTTATACGAATCATTTTTCTGGCAACAAGCTGGGAATCATCAATACATCTTCTAATAAACTGAATGCCCTGCTGCATATAATCGATGAACAATATGTAGATACTGTAAGTATGTTCAATCTGGTAGAAGAAGCCATGCCGCAAATCCTTGCCGAGCTGGACCCGCATTCATCATATATTCCGGCAAAAGACCTGGAAGCTGTTAATTCGGATCTGAAAGGAAGTTTCAGTGGTATCGGAGTTCAGTTTACGATACAAGATGATACGATTCATATTAACAGTGTAATTCAAGGTGGTCCGTCTGAAAAAGTCGGCCTTCTTGCCGGCGACCGTATCGTAGAGGTAGACGATTCTAGCTTCGTAGGAAAAATAGTGACCAATTCGGAAGCCATGCGTCGTCTAAAAGGCGAAAAAGGAAGTAAAGTCAAATTAGGTATATACCGACCGGGAGAAAAAGAAATTCTTCATTTCACCGTGGTACGTGGAGATATACCTGTGAAAAGTATTGATGCAGCTTACATGATTAATGACAAATTCGGATACGTCAAAGTCAACAAATTCGGTGAGACAACCTATCCGGAGCTGCTGGTTGCATTAGCACAATTGTCTCAGGCAAACTGCAAAGGTATGATTATAGACCTTCGTGGAAACACTGGAGGATATATGCAGCTGCCATTCAGATGGTAAATGAATTCTTGCCGAACAATAAACTTATTGTATATACGGAAGGAAGAAAGTCGCCAACGTGAAAATTATACTTCAAACGGAACAGGAAGCAGCCAGACTATGCCACTTATTGTCTTAATGGACGAAGGATCTGCATCGGCCAGCGAGATTTTTGCCGGAGCAATTCAAGATAATGACCGAGGAACCATTATCGGCCGCCGTTCTTTTGGAAAAGGTCTTGTACAGCAGCCTATCGAATTCAGCGACGGTTCTGCTATCCGATTGACTATCGCACGTTATTATACACCTTCCGGACGTTGTATTCAGAAGCCTTATGAAAAAGGAAATGATGCAGAATACGAAATGGACATTATCACCCGTTACGAACATGGAGAATTTTTCTCAGCCGACAGTATCAAGCAGAATATAAAAGAAATTTACCATACAAGCTTAGGACGAACGGTATATGGAGGTGGTGGTATCATGCCGGATATTTTTGTTCCGCAAGATACAACAGGTATGACTTCATATTACAGAATGGCTGCTACACGCGGCTTAATTATCCGTTATACGCTCGACTATACAGATAAAAACCGTAACAAGCTTAAAGAGTATGATACTCCCCAAAGATGGAGCTTATTTAAAAACTCAAAATCTGTTAGAGAAGTTCGCTGAATATGCAGAGAAGAAAGGACTAAAACGTCGGAATATCCTGATGTATAAATCGAAACAGCTGTTCGAAGAAAGCTTATATGGAAACATCATTTACAACATGTTAGGCATAGAGGCATACATCACTTATTCAAACTTGACAGATAAGACTGTACAAAAGGCTCTTGAAGTACTGGAAAAAGGAGAATCATTCCCTCAAGCTCCAGAAAAAACTTCAGAAAAATAAACGAAGCGTCTTAATTCAACGAATATTCAAAGAATAAGAGAGTATGTCAAAACTCAAGTTCCATAAAAAGGAATTTAAAGTCTGAAACTTGACTACTTATTTACAATAAAAGAGCCTTATCATTATCCTGAAACTGGGGTTTGATAAGGCTCTAAATATTTAGGAACATTTACTGAATATCCCGTTCCTAATAACAAAATAAATATATTAATACTTATTTATAACCCACATTAAATATATATTTTTTGCCGTTTCAGTTGACGAGATGAACTTGTGACCAACTATCTGTCAGCTCGTAATTTGAAGAATATATCCTTTTTTCTTTATAGATATGATTTTAACAGTTGTGTCCAGTGCAAGAATATGCCGCAAATAGGTAATCTGAACATTCAAGGACATTGAATTAGCATAGCTGGAGTCTCCCCATACAGTATCCAAAATTTCATCGCGCGGAACCAGCTGTCCAATACTTTGTGCCAATAATACCAAAATATCAGTCTGCCTTGCAGACAGATTTTGCGTGATGCCATCAAACGTTACCATTGATTGATTGCTATCAAACAATGTTTTTCCAATATTATATCGGTATTGTGCATTGATTTTCCTTTGCTCGAATCGTTCAGCTATCTTCGCAATCAGTTCTTCGGGATAAAACGGTTTCGGAATATAGTCATTTCCTTTCAAGGAAAAGCCTTTCAGCCTATCGGCTTTTTCGGTCCGGTCCGTAAGAAAAAAGATGAGTACCTTATTATCTGTTTCACGGATTCGCTGCGCAAGCTCAAACCCATTCATTGCAGGCATATTGACATCCAACAATATCAAATCCGGATGTTGTCTGTGATACATCTCCCACGCTGTTAAGCCATCAGGGGCATACGATACCACATAATTCTCAGCCTCTAAGAATTTTTTCAACAGCAGAGAGTTCTTTACATCGTCATCTGCCAATAGGATATTTATCGCATTTGTTCTCATTGTGGTAATTCAATAATAAACGTACTTCCTGATGTTTGCTCACTCTCGATGCGTATGGTGCCGCGATGTGCCTCTACGAGCATACGCACATACGTCAATCCAAGACCCATACCAGGAATCCCCTTGTCGATAACCGCCCGGCTTCGATAGAATTTTTCAAAGATATGTCTGCTATCCGATTTGGATATTCCCAATCCATTATCTTTGACAGATATGCGTATGCTGTCGTTATCTTGCTCCTGATAGTCAATTTCTATGTGAACATCTTCACGAGAGTATTTGACAGCATTTTCCAGCAGATTGTCGATGATATTGATAAGATGTATCTTGTCTGCAGTGATGGTTATATCGGTATCGGGATGCAAGTTCACAACTACCTTTTTATTATTCGACGGATTCAGCTTACCGATGCAGATATTCAGCAAATCACGCAAGCTGAAAGAGGACAGGTTGAGTGGAATTTCGGTAGCCCTACTAAAAGTCAGGTCGCGCAATTTAGCAAAATAGGCAGAAAGGCTGTCCAACGCCAGATGAGAATCAGCAATAACTGTTTGCCGGTTAGCTACATCTTGCATAAGCTGTTCGTTTCCCATATACGAGACGCACATTTTAAGGGTTGCTATCGGCCGTTTCAACTCATGAATCATGGCATGGACAAAATTAGACCGAAAACTTTCAATCCGGTGCTGTTCGCGAATTGTGGCTATTTGTGCGACAAAGCAACCAATCAGCAGCACGGACAGGAATAGTGATAAAAGCAACGTATCTGCCATTTGTCGGATGACCGGTGACAAACCGACCGCACAATCAATGCGGATATATTCTCCTTCAAATATGTCATATGGATATACGACCATAAGGCTTTTATGCCGCAATGAAACATTGTCTGTCCGTATGGGATGCCACATCATTGAATCAGCATGCCCCAGTTCTATATTTCTAATCTCCATGCCATTGCGCCGCAACAAGGAATTGAACGGTTCTATCTCTATGGGGACACACTCGTCCAGGCGGAAACGTTCAAGTGCGTCGAATACATCGCTTTCAGTGGCACTGTTATCAATAACGAAAGTATGTTTTTCTATTCCAGCCGGATGTTCAGATTCATAGATTCGTGCCAAGTTCGCAAACGTAAGAGAATCCTTAATGTCATAAAGTCGGGTATTGATAGTATAAATTTCAAACTCGAAACGATGTGTTGCATTGTTTACGGATAACTTCATATTCGGCACAACGAGAATACTGTCGTTTACGGAGGCACGCCTCAATTCGTTCCCCGTTTCAATCACATTAAGCACACGATTATATAAAGTATCTTGGTACTCGTGCAAGGTGTATCTATATCGTGAATAAAGCCAGTTGCACTGCATGGTGGCAAACAGCACGATAACGATGGCAGTAAAGCCGTTCAGTATTTTTATTCTTCTCTCCATACTGCAAAATTAGATATTTTATTCCAGCCCGTTTGCTGCTTGGAATAGGAAAAAGCAGAATCGTAATAATTTAGTAAGGATTCCATAATGATTCAGTAATAAATATCTTTCGTGTCAAATAACACTCCGGGTATCTTTGTACCGTATACAAAACTAAAATATCAAGCATATGAAAAAAGTATTTTTGGCAGTAATTACAACCTGTACGTTGTCCGTTCCCGGATTTGCACAACAGCGGGTTGTAACCTATGTTAACGGGAAATCTACCATATTTTCTCTTGGTACCCAACCCGAATTACAGGAACTTGGTAAAGCTGTTATGGAGTTCATGTATGACTATCAATACTTAAATGACACGACTGACATAACAACAGCAGTCAAAGACCGGATGATTTTGCAGGTTTCTTACGGAATGTCCAAATTTACCAGTTTCCGTGCCATGCAGGTCGATTCTTTGCTGCATTCCGCCACAGCAGATGACATACAAGGTAATCCGGCGCGTTATGTAGGAGGCGAGACTTTTTCAGTATATAAGAACTATCCGTCCGGAAAGTTCACCACTACAGATAAGATTGCCGATGACTGGTTTATCTATGAAGAGGATATACCTCAGCAAGAATGGACATTGACAGAAGATACCAAAGAAATCCTCGGATATAAATGCCACAGTGCAAAATGCATTTTCAGGGGACGAGAATGGACTGCATGGTATTCCGATGAAATCCCGGTAGCTGACGGACCGTGGAAATTCGGCGGTCTTCCGGGATTTATCATGGAGATAAGCGATGTCGGTAGCCAATACAGGTTTGTTTGTGTAGGCATCAATTCGAAAGCTGAGCGGTTAATTACAATGCCCAAAGTGCAATACATCAAGACCTCGCGCGGGAAATATTATGCTACCAAATACAAATATGACATCGATCCTATCAGCTATATGGGAACCACTTCGGGAGTACAAGTACAAATCGTAAATCCTGATGGTTCGCCACGAACCGACCTTACCCAAGCGAAAGAATTGACTTATGATTACATTGAACGTGACTGGCGATAAAATTCTATAACCATGAGAAAAGTACTCATCATGTTATTGTTGCCGTTTTTCAGTCTGATCACCCTGTACGGTCAGACTGAAAAGTTGTGCGGTATCATACTGGATGAAACAGACGGTATGCCTGTGCCCAGGGCAACCGTCCGTCTTACCGATGTCCAAGGGCGGCTCCTGAATTATACATTTGCAGCGGAAGACGGTTCCTTTACAATAAAATACGACCATTCTCAGACCGAATTGACCGTGCATGTCCAGTCGATGGGATACCGCTCTCAGAATTTTGTATTGAAGCCGTCAATGTCACCTGTAACCATACGTTTGCAAGCCGAACCGACACGTCTGCGTGACGTAATAGTGAAAGCGCCGGATATTGAACAGCGAAGTGACACACTGGTCTATTATACCAGCAAGTATGCACGCAAACAGGACCGCAATATCGGAGACGTGTTGAAACGGCTTCCGGGCATCGAAGTGGAAGACAACGGCACAATCAAATACAACGGCGAGCTATCAACAAGTTCTATATCAACGGTTCTGACTTCGCAGACGGTCGGTATAACCTTGCCACAGAGAATATATCGCCGTCGGACGTAGCCAGTGTGGAAGTTATGGAGAACCATCAGCCGATACGTGTATTGAAAGGGTTGGATTTTTTCGCAGCAGGCAGGACTAAATATAAAACTAAGAGAGGAGGCCCGCCAAAGATGGGTAGGCATAGCGAACGGAGGAATTGGGGCAGCACCGCTTTTATATGATGCCTCGCTCTTTGCCATGCGTATTGCCGGGAAATGGCAGAATATGGAGAGTGTCCGCGTGAATGATACCGGCTGGAATCCGGCATCACAAAGCACCCGACATACAGAAGACCAACTGTTCGGCAGCAGCTATCAGAATGATATGTGGCAAGATGGTATTTCCCTTACACCTGCGTCCGCTCCGCTTGATGAACGCCGCACACGTGACAACCTGTCCGTTCTTGCCAATACGACCAACTCCTGGCATGTCGGAGAAGACTACGATGTCAAACTGAACGTCACCTATTCCGGCGACCGTTTGGATTACAATACCGGATACCGGACGGACTATCTGGATTCCAATATACCTTCATTCACGCAGTTGAACACCATGCGGACACATTCCAATAGCGTGAACGGGCAATGGGCTTTGCAGACGAACCGTCCTACATTATATTTTAAGGAGAATCTATACATAGATGCAGACTGGTACCGCGCTTCGTCACAAATAGACGGGACATCATCGCTTGCCCAGCAGGCAGAAACTTCCTCATTGGCCATCACCAATGACTTGCAAATGCTTAAACGCATCGGGAAACGCCTGCTGACCGTTTCATCGCGTAACCGCTACATACGAGCCTCTCAATGGCTTAACGTCAGAGCAACAGAGACAGAAAAGACACAACAGTTGCTGTCCAATGATTTCCGGACTGTTACCGAACTACGCTATGGTTGGATATCAGGCAAGTGGAATATCTATGCACGTGGAGGAGTCGACTATAACCTACATTGTCTTGAAACCAATCTGACAGGGGTGAATATTAACTATCCTATCAATGGCAATAATGACTTTTCCTTGTTAAACATATATTTGTCGCCCGAAACATCCTACCAATCCATTCGCTGGTTACTGACAATTTCTGCCCCTGTAAGTTATAGAAGATATGTAACTGACAATTATCTGTCGGTTACACCGACCATATTTACCCGCTATCAGTTAAACGCGAAAACCGATTTGAGTGCACAACTGAAATATGCGCTTTTACCCACAGAACCAAGTCAATATATCGGACATGTCATTATGAGCGATTACCGCAACTTATATGCCGGTTATCCTGTACGTTCATACGCTCAGGAGCGTTCGGCGACTGTTGCTGCCAGATACCGCAATCCAATATCCTCATTTTTCGCTAACTTGTCAGCCCGATACGGATGGGATTATAATCCGTTGATTGCGAACCAGCTTTTCATTGGAGATCAGGTACTGTCAACTTATACCCCGGCAGGCAATGATGCCCATCAGATACAGGTGTATGGCGGATTGAGTAAGGGGTTACGTTCGGGCAGAATTGTATTGGGGGCAGATGTCGGATATATGCAACTACATACCACTACCATGCGACAGAATGTACAATCCCCCTATACCATTAGGTATTGTTATGTGCGGCCATCCATGAAGGGCAATTTTACTCGCTGGCTCTCCTCAGACTACAGCCTGTCTTACACTAATACAATGAATATTAATAATGCAGAACGCAGCACATACCATATCTTGAAACAGAACCTGACTTTTACATTCATACCTGGATCAAATTGGCAAATTGCAGTGGGAGGGGAACATTATTATACGCGGTTTGATTCAGGTGACCGTACTCATCTGTTGTTGCTCGATGCATCTGTCCGCTGGCGTATTTCCAAAAAGATTGAATGGAGTGTTATGGCAACAAACCTTTTGAATGAAAAGAAATTCAATTATATGGTATATGGACTGTTGAACCAGACGAAGTACACTTATGATATACGTGGTTGTAATGTCTTGTTCAATATACAGATACAACTCTGATTTCTATATGGATAAATATTGGCTATAAATAATAAAAGGACTGAAATATTCCCTCTAATTAACGTGAGTTCGAAATAAAATTAGAAAATAGTCAGTTGCTCGTCATAGACAAAATTTACGTCAAAGGCGGGCTTCTCAGTATGCAGCAATTAACAGACAAAGAATTTGCAATAAAGTTGTTAAAAAGAACGGTGCCTAGAGTATTGCAATGTTCTTCAGTTCATCATTGACCATTTCAATCAAGACTCTTTTAATCTTATTCTGCTATACTCATCAGAGAGTTCTTCATGTTGCTTTTAGCCTTTGCAACAAACTGAATACCGTTCATAAAGAAATTTTCAAACAAGTGTTTCAGATGTTTGCAGACATACTCCTTATAATAATGCTTGAGGCATCGGAAGCCATCGAAATGAAACAGGATAATCTCAACGTTGCTCAAGCGGTTGGGCTTATTACGATGCCAGATCTTCTTGTTTTCAATCATATATTTTTCCTATCACAACGAAAATTCCTTGCAAAAATCATCGGTCATACAATAAATCTCTGTAACTTTATACTTTGAATCATAATGGTAATCGTTTTAATGTTATATTTTAGTTCTATAAATTTAATACTTTTACCGTTATATTCCTAATAATAAGATAAATATATTATCCTTATTTCGAATTCACGCTATCATAGATAATTATTACGACTACTTAGTTGATCTTAATCCTCTCACTCAATATGTTAAAAGAAGAAAAACGTTTACTACGTCGCTGCATCGCAGACAAAAAAAAGATGTATACTAATCATGAACTGGCTACATACTCTACGTTGCTGCTAAGCAAATTGGAAAGGCATCCACTTTTTGCTGAAGCCCAAACAATATTAATGTATTACTCATTGCCTGATGAGGTACAAACGCACGATTTCATCGAAAAATGGAGTCATAGTAAAAACATTATCTTGCCTGTTGTAAAAGGTGACGAACTCGAACTACGATATTATACAGGAAAACAGGATCTTCAAAAAGGCAGTTACAATATAGAAGAACCTCAAGGTGAACTTTTAAGCAACTATGACAAAATAGACCTTGCCATTATCCCTGGTGTAGCATTCGACTCACAGGGTAATCGTCTGGGAAGAGGAAAGGGATATTACGACCGATTGCTTAAGCAACTTAATGCATATAAAATAGGTATCTGTTTTCACTTTCAGATTTGTACGCATATCCCTACCGAAATATTCGACAAGCCTATGGATGAAGTGTGGAGTGAAGAGGAATCTTTCATAGTAAACAAATAAAAGAGTATGCAAAATCCCACCGAATATCATTAACGGAAAATGATATTTACAATAACTTGTGCTCCTACTTGTGAATTCAGGTTACGAATCAACAATTGACGACTCATCATCAGCTCCTGACGAAGAACGGATGAAGACAAATGTACGAAAAGTACTTGATTCTTAATGTATATATTAGTCGTATAACGAGCAATAGCTTCCCCCACGACATCCTTCCAGGCATCAACCAGCCGATATTCATTCAAAGGAGTTTCAAGTCCCTCCTGTCTGAGAAGACGCCGCAACACCTCTCCTACCTGTTCTGTATTATTCCGCTTCATATTTCCTCCTCTTCATTGCAACGTTCAGATACAACTCCACCATCAACTTCAAAGAGTTTATAATCTCCTTCGATCTTACGTAAGATTTTATCCAAATGATCTCTGTTCGTATCGGTCACAAATATTTGTCCGAAACTGTCTCCAGCAACCAATTTTACAATTTGCTCAACGCGAGAAGCATCCAACTTATCAAAAATATCATCTAACAATACGATGGGAGTGGTACGACTTCCGGTACGCTTCAGGAACTCAAACTGAGCTAACTTCAACGCTATCAGATACGTTTTATTCTGCCCCTGAGAGCCTTCCCGCTTAATGGGGAAATCTCCCAGCTGCATTATCAAATCATCTTTATGGATACCACGGGTAGAATATCCTAAAATACGATCACGCTGACGAACCTCCTTCAGCTGTTCAAGAAGATTTCCTTTGGCAGCATGCGACTCATAGGACAAGCTTACTTGCTCCCTGTCCTGGGAAATATAAGAATAATACGACTGGAAAACGGGAATAAATTCATCAATAAAGGCTTTACGCTTGGCATATACCGTTTCACCGGAAGCAGCCATCATCTCCTCCCACACCAACATCAGCTCTTCTTCCGGTTCAACATCTGCTTTAAGCAATGAATTTCTCTGAAGAAGGGCTTTGTTATAACGGATCAGAGCCTCTAAGTATTCACGGTCAAACTGCGAAATGACGACATCAATAAATCTGCGCCGCTCTTCACTTCCACCTGCAATCAACCACGAATCGGCCGGTGAAACCATGACAAGAGGAATCAGCCTATATGGTCTGACAGGCGTGAATACTCTTTTTTATTACGTTTGAATTGCTTTTTCTGACGACGTTTCAGCCCACAATATACTTCTTCGGGTTCTCCTTCGTCCGTTTCATAAAACCCCTGCACAACAAAAAAGTCACGATCATGCAAAATATTTTGTGAATCAATGGCATTGGTAGCACTTTTACAAAACGAAAGATAATAAACTGCATCCAGCAAATTGGTTTTTCCCATCCCATTTTTGCCTATTATACAATTCATTTTACGTGAAAAAGCAACTTCTACTTGCTCCAGATTTTTATAGTTTAATATAGAGATGCGTTTAAGCCACATAGTTCAAAACCTAAATTCAGACTACAAAATTAGCAATAAAAGCACGATTGATAAAAAAACATGCCCGCAAATTTCATTTATAAACATAAATAAACTACTTTTGCTGACCGAAATATAAATTGCTAAATAATAGAAGAGAAATAATAAAAAACAATTAAATAAAATGGCAGAACAAAAACACACTCATGACCCATTGAATGTAGATGAAGCACTGAGTACTTCTGAAGCATTCCTTTTAAAGTACAAAAACCTGTTAGTAGGTATTGTAGTAGCTATTGTTGTTATCGTATGTGGCACATTGGCTTACAAACATTTTATCGGTGAACCTAAAGAGTTGAAAGCTTCTGAGGCACTTTTCAAAGGTGAACAGTATTTTGGCAACGACAATTATGAAACTGCACTGAAGGGTGACAGCTTGGGTTACGCAGGTTTTCTGAAAATAGCAGATGAATTCAGCGGTACTGAAGCAGGAAACTTGGCAAATGCTTATGCTGGTATTTGCTATGCACAGCTCGGAAAGTATGAAGAAGCTGCAAAATATCTGGATAAATTCAGCGCAGACGATTATATGGTTGCTCCTGCCATTATTGGTACAATGGGTAACTGTTATGCTCAGATGGGACAGCTTGACAAAGCAGCTGCAACATTGCTGAAAGCTGCAGACAAAGCAAACAGCACTACTTTAAGCCCAATCTACTTGCTTCAGGCTGGTCAGATACTTGAAAAGCAAGGTAAAAATGCAGAAGCTGTTGAAGCTTACAAGCAAATTAAAACAAAATATGCAAACTCATTCCAAGCAATGGACATTGATAAATACATTGACCGTGCTTCAATCAAATAATAACTAGCATATTTATTACATATATAATAAGGTATTGTCATTCGGAGCAAAGCGAAGAATCTCGGATACATCAACGTGGATGCTCATGAGATTCAAACTTTACTCCGAATGATTTTTTTATTTTCATATTCATCTAATCATTTATACATAATTATTATGGCAACAGCATATCACAACTTATCAGATTACGATTTCACCTCTGTACCCGACGCTTCTCAAATGCGTTTTGGAATTGTTGTCTCAGAATGGAACAGCAATATAACTGGCGCATTATTGGAAGGTGCAGTAAAAACATTGAAAAAGCATGGTGCAAAAGACGAAAACATACTTGTACAAACAGTTCCGGGAAGTTTCGAGCTAACTTTCGGCTCAGCACAAATGATAAAAAGTGGAAAAGTTGACGCAGTAATAGCTTTAGGATGCGTAGTTCGTGGAGATACTCCACATTTTGACTATGTTTGCGCCGGAGCAACTCAAGGAATCACACAACTGAATGCAACTACCGATATACCAGTGATTTACGGCCTAATCACGACCAACAACATGGAACAGGCCGAAGAACGAGCAGGAGGAAAATTAGGCAATAAAGGCGATGAATGTGCAATTACTGCAATAAAAATGATAGATTTTGTTTGCAAATTAAAAAAATAGTTGTACCTTTGCATCGCAATTGAGAAAAACACTAGTCAATCAGTTGCGAAAGGGCAAATACCAGAGTGGCCAAATGGGGCAGACTGTAAATCTGCTGGCTTACGCCTTCGGTGGTTCGAATCCATCTTTGCCCACTAAAATTGCGGAAGTAGCTCAGTCGATAGAGCATTAGCCTTCCAAGCTGAGGGTCGCGGGTTTGAGTCCCGTCTTCCGCTCTTCTTTTTTCTTCTTTGTCTGTTATAGCTCAGCGGTAGAGCACTTCCTTGGTAAGGAAGAGGTCCCGGGTTCAAGTCCCGGTAACAGCTCGTGAATTTGTAAAGCTGATTATTAATCAAAATAAATAGTAAAGCTATGGCTAAAGAGAAATTTGAACGTTCGAAACCGCACGTTAACATTGGTACTATCGGTCACGTTGACCACGGTAAAACCACTTTGACTGCTGCTATTACAACAGTATTGGCAAAGAAAGGTCTGTCAGAATTGCGTTCTTTCGATTCTATCGATAACGCTCCTGAAGAAAAGGAAAGAGGTATCACTATCAACACTTCTCACGTAGAGTATCAGACTGCTAACCGTCACTATGCTCACGTAGACTGTCCGGGACACGCCGACTACGTAAAGAACATGGTTACTGGTGCTGCTCAGATGGATGGTGCTATCATCGTAGTTGCTGCAACTGATGGTCCTATGCCTCAGACTCGCGAACACATCTTGTTGGCTCGTCAGGTAAACGTTCCTCTCTGGTTGTATTCTTGAACAAATGCGACATGGTTGATGACGAAGAAATGTTGGAATTGGTTGAAATGGAAATGCGTGAATTGTTGTCATTCTATGACTTCGATGGCGATAATACTCCTATCATCCGTGGTTCTGCTTTGGGTGCATTGAACGGTGTTCCTCAGTGGGAAGAAAAAGTTATGGAATTGATGGATGCAGTTGATAACTGGATTCCTCTGCCTCCGCGTGATGTAGATAAACCATTCTTGATGCCGGTTGAAGACGTATTCTCAATCACTGGTCGTGGTACTGTTGCTACTGGTCGTATCGAAGCTGGTGTTATCAAGGTAGGTGATGAAGTTGAAATCTTGGGTCTTGGTGAAGACAAGAAATCAGTTGTTACTGGTGTTGAAATGTTCCGTAAATTGTTGGATCAGGGTGAAGCTGGTGATAACGTTGGTTTGTTGCTTCGTGGTATCGACAAGAACGAAATCAAACGTGGTATGATTTTGTGTCACCCGGGTCAGGTTAAAGCTCACTCTAAGTTCAAAGCTGAGGTTTATATCCTGAAGAAAGAAGAAGGTGGTCGTCACACTCCATTCCACAACAAATATCGTCCTCAGTTCTACTTGCGTACTATGGACTGTACAGGTGAAATCACTTTGCCAGAAGGTACAGATATGGTAATGCCGGGTGATAACGTTACTATCAACGTTGAATTGATCTATCCGGTTGCATTGAACGTAGGTTTGCGTTTCGCTATCCGTGAAGGTGGACGTACAGTAGGTGCTGGTCAGATTACAGAACTTCTTGACTAATATCGATTCATCGAAATAAATTATAGTTCCCGGATTTGGTTTCGGGAACTATTTTTACGGGAATAGCTCAGTTGGTAGAGCATCGGTCTCCAAAACCGAGTGTCGGGAGTTCGAGCCTCTCTTCCCGTGCTAAATTGATAAGAATATGTTTAAAAAGATAACGAATTATTGTAAAGAATCTTACGACGAACTAGTCCATAAAGTATCATGGCCTACTCGTTCAGAGCTTTCTAGTAGTGCAGTGGTTGTTTTATATGCTTCCCTACTCATTGCACTCGTTGTTTTTCTTATGGATTCTGCCTTCCAGTTTATCATGGAAGACGTTATCTATCCGCACTAATAAACAGTTAGAGAAATGTCTGAGATTGAAAAAAAATGGTACGTACTTCGTGCGTGAGTGGTAAAGAATCTAAGGTTAAAGAATATCTTGAAGCTGAAATGAGAAACAGCGACCTTGGAGAGTATGTATCTCAGGTATTGATTCCTACCGAAAAGGTTTATCAGGTTCGCAATGGAAAGAAAATTGTGAAAGAGAGAAGTTATCTCCCTGGTTATGTCTTGGTAGAAGCTGCATTGGTTGGTGAAGTTGCTCATCACTTGAGAAACATTACAAACGTAATTGGCTTTTTAGGAGGTCAGGAACATCCTGTGCCTTTAAGACAATCGGAAGTGAATCGAATACTGGGTACGGTAGATGAACTGCAGGAAGTAAGTGAGGATACTAATATCCCTTATACCGTAGGAGAAACAGTGAAAGTAAGTGTTGGACCGTTTAGCGGATTCAGTGGAATCATTGAGGAAGTAAGCGCGGAAAAACGCAAACTGAAAGTTATGGTCAAAATATTTGGGCGCAAAACTCCGCTCGAATTAGGCTTTACGGATGTGGAAAAGGAATAACGCATTTTGTTACGTGTTGTTTATTCTATTCGTTAATCATTTATATTAAATTTTGTAAAAATGGCTAAAGAAGTTGCTGGACTAATCAAATTACAGATTAAAGGAGGCGCTGCAAATCCATCACCTCCCGTTGGACCTGCTTTGGGTTCTAAGGGTATTAATATCATGGAATTTTGCAAGCAATTCAACGCCAGAACCCAGGACAAGGCAGGTAAAGTATTGCCTGTAATCATTACCTACTACACAGACAAGTCGTTCGATTTCGTAATCAAGATCCTCCTGTTGCAATTCAATTGCTCGAGGCTGCTAAGATTAAGAGTGGATCAGCTGAACCTAACCGTAAGAAAGTTGCAGAACTGACTTGGGATCAGATTCGTGCTATCGCTCAAGACAAATTGGTTGACTTGAACTGCTTTACTATCGAAGCTGCTATGACAATGGTAGCAGGAACAGCTAGAAGTATGGGTATCGCTGTAAAAGGTGACTTCCCGGGTAATAACTAATTAACTTCAATTGATAATGGGTAAACTGACAAAAAAATCAAAAGTTGGCTGCAGAAAAAATTGAAGCAGGGAAAGCATACTCACTGAAAGAAGCTGCTCAGCTTGTAAAAGAAATTACTTTCACTAAGTTTGATGCTTCATTAGATATTGACGTACGTTTAGGTGTAGACCCTCGTAAGGCTAACCAGATGGTAAGAGGCGTTGTTTCTCTTCCTCATGGTACAGGTAAGCAAGTTCGTGTGCTTGTTTTGTGTACACCGGATGCTGAAGCTGCTGCAAAAGAAGCAGGTGCTGACTATGTTGGTCTTGATGAATATATTGAAAAGATCAAAGGTGGATGGACTGATATTGACGTAATCATTACAATGCCGTCCATCATGGGTAAGATCGGTGCTCTGGGTCGTGTGCTTGGTCCTCGTGGATTGATGCCTAACCCTAAGAGTGGTACTGTAACTATGGATGTAGCTAAAGCTGTTAAGGAAGTTAAGCAGGGTAAGATTGACTTTAAGGTTGACAAGAGTGGTATTGTTCACACTTCAATCGGTAAAGTTTCTTTCACTGTTGACCAGATCCGTGAAAATGCGAAAGAATTTATCGCTACTATCATTAAACTGAAACCGACCACAGCTAAAGGTACTTATATTAAGAGTATTTATCTTTCAAGTACTATGAGTAAGGGTATTAAGATTGACCCTAAATCTGTAGAAGAAATCTAAAATTAAGGAGGAATCATGAGAAAGGAAGATAAAGGCGTAATTATCGGTCAGTTGGCTGATACCGTAAAGCAATATGGACATTTCTACTTGGTTGATACAACTGCTATGGATGCAGCATCTACTAGCGAACTGCGTAGAAAATGTTTCAAGGCTGGTATCAAACTGGTAGTTGTGAAGAACTCTTTGCTTCACAAGGCTTTAATGAGCTTGGATGTTGATTATTCACCATTGTTTGATTCTTTGAAAGGTACAACTTCAGTAATGTTCTGCGAAACAGCAAACGCTCCTGCTAAGTTGTTGAAAGAATACAAAGAAGGTGTTCCTGCATTGAAAGCTGCTTATGCAGAAGAAGGATTCTATGTAGGTGCTGATCAGCTCGAAGCTTTGGCAACAATCAAGAGCAAGAACGAAGTTATTGCGGATATCGTGGCATTGCTGCAATCTCCTGCGAAGAACGTTATTTCTGCTCTTCAGTCTGGTGGTAACACCATTCACGGAGTTCTTAAGACTTTGGGTGAACGTGCAGAATAATCGTTTGCTGATCTTAAGACTAAACTAAACAACTTTAATTATCAATTAGTAACAAACAATTAAATTCATACAAAAATGGCAGATTTGAAAGCTTTTGCAGAACAATTAGTTAACTTGACAGTAAAAGAAGTTAATGAACTTGCAACTATCCTTAAAGAAGAATATGGTATTGAACCTGCTGCTGCAGCTGTAGCTGTTGCTGCTGGTCCTGCTGCTGCTGGTGCAGCTGCTGCTGAAGAAAAAACTTCATTCGATGTAGTTTTGAAGAGCGCAGGTGCTGCTAAATTGCAGGTTGTTAAGGCAGTTAAAGAAGCTTGTGGTCTTGGCTTGAAAGAAGCAAAAGACATGGTTGACGGTGCTCCTAGCGTAGTTAAAGAAGGTTTGGCTAAAGACGAAGCTGAATCTTTGAAGAAAGTTTTGGAAGAAGCTGGAGCTGAAGTTGAACTTAAATAAGATTATCCTGTAAATCAGGTAGTTCGGTTAAGAGTCCTCTGTCAAGAGGATTCTTAACTTTTTGCGTCTATATTAAGTTACACAGGTTCTCTTACCTGAATTTAAACATTTTAACTCCATACAGATGTCTTCAAATACTAATAATCAACGAATTAATTTTGCTTCTATTAAGAATCCGATGAAGTATCCGGATTTCCTGGAAGTGCAATTGAAGTCATTTCAAGACTTTTTACAGTTAGATACTCCGCCTGAAAAACGAAAGAACGATGGCTTGTATAAGGTGTTTGCAGAAAACTTCCCTATTGCAGATACACGTAACAACTTCGTGCTCGAGTTCCTCGACTACTATATTGACCCGCCTCACTATACAATCGATGACTGTTTAGAACGTGGCTTGACTTATAGTGTTCCCTTGAAAGCTAAGCTGAAGCTTTATTGTACAGACCCCGATCACGAAGACTTTGATACCGTTATTCAGGATGTATATCTGGGTCCTATCCCTTACATGACTCCAAAAGGTACTTTTGTTATCAATGGAGCAGAACGTGTAGTTGTTTCTCAGTTACACCGTTCTCCGGGTGTATTCTTTGGACAAAGTATCCATGCTAATGGAACAAAATTGTACTCGGCTCGTATCATTCCGTTTAAAGGTTCTTGGATTGAATTTGCAACGGATATTAACAACGTAATGTATGCTTACATTGACCGTAAGAAGAAGTTGCCTGTTACTACATTGCTGCGTGCTGTTGGTTTTGAAAATGATAAAGACATCCTGGAAATCTTTAATTTGGCTGAAGATGTAAAAGTTAATAAAGCCAATTTGAAAAAGATTATTGGTCGTAAGCTGGCAGCTCGTGTGCTGAAAACTTGGACTGAGGATTTCGTTGATGAAGATACTGGTGAAGTTGTTTCTATTGAACGTAACGAGGTTGTAATCGACCGTGAAACTGTAATCGAACCGGAACATATCGATTTGATTTTGGAATCTGGTATCCAGAATATCCTCGTTCACAATGAAGAAGCTAATTCTTCTGACTATTCAATTATTTTCAATACTTTACAGAAAGACCCAAGTAACTCAGAGAAGGAAGCTGTATTGTACATCTACCGTCAGTTGCGTAATGCAGATCCTGCTGATGATGCTAGTGCTCGTGAAGTTATCAATAACTTGTTCTTCTCTGAAAAGCGTTATGATCTGGGTGAAGTAGGACGTTACCGTATCAACAAGAAGTTGAATCTGGATACGGATATGGATGTCAAAGTATTGACAAAACAAGATATTATTGAAATCATCAAATATCTGATTGAGCTTATTAACTCAAAAGCAGATGTAGATGATATTGACCATTTGAGCAACCGTCGTGTACGTACAGTAGGAGAACAGTTGTCTAATCAGTTCGCTATTGGTTTGGCTCGTATGTCACGTACTATCCGTGAACGTATGAATGTACGCGATAACGAGGTATTTACTCCGATTGACTTGATTAATGCGAAGACTATTTCTTCTGTTATTAATTCATTCTTTGGAACAAATGCTTTGTCACAGTTCATGGACCAGACAAATCCGCTGGCTGAAATCACTCACAAACGTCGTTTGTCTGCATTAGGTCCTGGTGGTTTGTCACGTGATCGTGCCGGATTTGAGGTGCGAGACGTACACTACACTCACTATGGTCGTTTGTGTCCGATTGAGACTCCTGAAGGTCCGAATATCGGTTTGATTTCTTCTTTGTGTGTATATGCAAAGATTAATGATCTTGGATTTATCGTAACTCCTTACCGTAAAGTAAAAGATGGAGTTGTTGATTTATCACCGGAAGGTATAGAATATTTGTCAGCAGAGGAAGAAGAAGACAAGATTATAGCTCAGGGTAATGCACCGTTGAATGATGACGGAACATTTATCCGCGAGAAAGTAAAAGCTCGTCGTGATGCTGATTATCCGGTAGTAACTCCTGATCAGGTAGAGTTGATGGACGTTGCTCCACAGCAGATCGCTTCTATTGCTGCCTCATTGATTCCGTTCTTGGAGCATGATGACGCTAACCGTGCATTGATGGGATCAAACATGATGCGCCAGGCAGTTCCTTTGTTGAAGACAGAAGCTCCTATTGTTGGTACTGGTATCGAAAAACAATTATGTGAAGATTCACGTACTCAGATTACAGCTGAAGGTGACGGTGTAATTGATTTTGTAGATGCAACAACAATTCGAATTTTGTATGACCGTACAGATGATGAAGAATTTGTAAGCTTTGAACCGGCATTGAAGGAATATCGTATCCCTAAATTCCGCAAAACGAACCAGAGTATGACTATCACTTGCGTCCGATTTGTACTAAAGGTCAGCGTGTAAAGAAGGGAGATATCTTAACAGAAGGATATTCTACAGCTAACGGAGAATTGGCACTGGGTAAGAACCTGTTGGTTGCCTATATGCCATGGAAAGGATATAACTACGAGGATGCTATTGTGTTGAACGAACGTGTTGTTCGTGAAGATATTCTGACTTCTGTACACGTTGACGAATACATCCTTGAAGTACGTGAAACTAAGCGCGGTATGGAAGAGTTGACTTCTGATATTCCTAATGTGAGTGAAGAAGCAACAAAAGATTTGGATGAAAATGGTATTGTCCGTATTGGTGCACGTATTGAGCCGGGAGATATCTTGATTGGTAAGATTACTCCGAAGGGTGAATCAGATCCTTCTCCAGAAGAAAAATTGCTGCGTGCAATCTTTGGTGATAAAGCTGGTGATGTAAAAGATGCTTCATTAAAAGCTTCTCCATCATTGCGAGGTGTGGTTATCGATAAGAAATTATATTCACGTGTTATAAAGACTCGTAGCGAGAAGAATGCAGATAAGGCTATTCTGCCGAAACTGAATGAAGAATTTGAAGAAAAGGCAGCAGCACTGAAAGAAATCTTAGTTGAAAAACTGTTAGTTTTGACTAATGATAAGGTTTCTCAAGGCGTTAAGGATTATTTGGGAACTGAAGTGATTGCTAAGGGTGCCAAGTTTACAAAACGTGACTTGGAATCATTGGATTATACAATCATTCAGTTGAGCAAATGGACTTCTGATGCTCATAAGAATGACATGATTCGTGATTTGATCATGAATTACCTGAAGAAATATAAAGAACTCGATGCTGAGTTGAAGCGTAAGAAATTCGCTTTGACCATCGGAGATGAGTTGCCTTCAGGAATCATTCAGATGGCTAAAGTTTATATTGCTAAGAAACGTAAGATTGGTGTAGGTGATAAGATGGCAGGTCGTCACGGTAACAAGGGTATTGTATCACGTGTCGTACGTCAGGAAGATATGCCGTTCTTGGCAGATGGAACTCCTGTAGATATCGTATTGAATCCGTTGGGTGTGCCTTCTCGTATGAACATCGGTCAGATTTTCGAAGCTGTACTTGGACGTGCCGGAAAAGAACTGGGTGTGAAGTTTGCTACTCCGATCTTTGATGGTGCTACTCTGGATGATTTGGATAAATGGACAGATAAAGCTGGTTTGCCTCGTTATTGTAAGACTTACTTATATGATGGAGGTACAGGTGAGCAGTTTGACCAGCCGGCAACCGTTGGTGTGACTTACATGTTGAAACTTGGTCACATGGTTGAAGACAAGATGCATGCTCGTTCTATCGGTCCGTACTCTCTGATTACTCAGCAGCCACTTGGTGGTAAGGCTCAGTTTGGTGGTCAGCGTTTTGGAGAAATGGAGGTTTGGGCAATCGAAGCATTTGGTGCAGCCCATGTTCTTCAGGAAATTCTGACAATCAAGTCTGATGATGTAGTTGGACGTTCGAAGGCCTATGAAGCAATTGTCAAGGGTGAACCAATGCCTACTCCGGGTATTCCTGAATCTTTGAATGTATTGCTGCATGAATTGAGAGGTCTTTGCCTGAGCATTACACTGGAATAATATATTAATGAAGGATGGAGACGGATAGCCTCCACCTTCATCTTTAAATTCTTCATTTTATAAAATATAAAGTATGGCTTTTAGAAAAGATACTAAGATAAAGAGTAATTTCTCAAAGATTACGATCGGACTGGCTTCTCCTGAAGAGATTTTGGAAAACTCTTTCGGTGAAGTATTGAAACCGGAAACTATCAACTACCGTACTTATAAACCGGAACGTGATGGTTTGTTCTGTGAACGAATCTTCGGTCCGGTAAAGGACTACGAATGTCATTGTGGTAAATACAAGCGCATTCGTTATAAAGGAATTGTGTGCGACCGATGTGGTGTAGAAGTAACAGAAAAGAAAGTTCGTCGTGAACGTAGCGGTCACATTCAGCTGGTTGTACCTGTTGCACATATCTGGTATTTCCGTTCTTTGCCTAATAAAATCGGCTATTTGTTAGGATTGCCTACAAAGAAGCTTGATGCTATTATTTACTATGAACGTTATGTAGTTATTCAGCCGGGTATAAAAGCAGAAGATGGTATCAGCCAATATGATTTGCTGTCTGAAGAAGAATATCTTGATATTATGGATAGTCTTCCAAAAGAAAACCAATATCTGGAAGACAGTGATCCAAATAAGTTCATTGCGAAGATGGGTGCTGAAGCAATTTATGACTTACTCGTTCGTCTGGACTTAGATGCTCTTTCTTATGAATTACGTCATAAAGCTAATAATGATTCTTCTCAGCAGCGTAAGAATGAAGCTTTGAAGCGCTTGCAGGTTGTAGAATCTTTCCGTGCTTCACGTGGCCGTAATAAACCTGAATGGATGATTGTACGTATTGTTCCGGTTATTCCACCAGAATTACGTCCGTTGGTTCCATTGGATGGAGGTCGTTTTGCAACTTCTGACTTGAATGATTTGTATCGTCGTGTTATTATTCGTAATAACCGTTTGAAACGTCTGATTGAAATCAAGGCTCCGGAAGTAATCTTACGTAATGAAAAGCGTATGTTGCAGGAAGCTGTTGACTCATTGTTTGACAACTCTCGTAAGTCAAGCGCAGTGAAGACAGATGCCAACCGTCCTTTGAAGTCACTTTCAGATAGCTTAAAAGGTAAGCAAGGACGTTTCCGTCAGAACTTGCTGGGTAAACGTGTTGACTATTCTGCACGTTCAGTAATTGTCGTAGGTCCGGAACTGAAGATGGGTGAATGTGGTATTCCTAAATTGATGGCTGCCGAACTTTACAAACCATTTATCATTCGCAAATTGATAGAACGTGGTATTGTTAAGACTGTCAAGTCTGCAAAGAAAATTGTAGATCGTAAGGAGCCAGTTATTTGGGATATCTTGGAGCATGTAATGAAAGGACATCCTGTATTGCTGAACCGTGCGCCGACTTTGCACCGCTTGGGTATTCAGGCATTCCAGCCTAAGATGATTGAAGGTAAGGCTATTCAGTTGCACCCGTTGCATGTACTGCGTTCAATGCCGACTTTGATGGTGACCAGATGGCGGTACATTTGCCTTTGAGTAATGAAGCTGTTCTTGAAGCTCAGATGTTGATGCTTCAATCACATAATATATTGAACCCTGCCAATGGTGCTCCTATCACAGTGCCGGCACAGGATATGGTTCTTGGTTTGTATTACATTACCAAGTTGCGTAAAGGTGCTAAGGGTGAGGGATTGATTTTCTACGGACCAGAAGAAGCATTGATTGCTTACAATGAAGGAAAAGTAGATATTCACGCTATCATCAGTGTTGTAACTAACGACCTTGATGAAAATGGTAATATTGTCAAGAAGATGATTAAAGAAACTTCTGTAGGACGTATTATCGTTAACGAGTTGGTTCCAGATGAATGCGGTTACTTGAATACTATTATCTCTAAGAAATCATTGCGTGATATCATCAGCGATGTTATTAAGACAGTCGGTGTTGCCCGTGCTTGTGAATTCTTGGATGGTATTAAGAACTTAGGTTATAAGAAAGCTTTCGAAGGTGGTTTGTCATTCAACTTGGGTGATATCATTATCCCGAAAGAAAAGGAAGAACTGGTTAAACGTGGTAACGAAGAGGTTGAGCAAATTATGATGAACTATAACATGGGTTTCATCACCGACAACGAACGTTACAATCAGGTTATTGATACTTGGACACACGTTAACAGCGACTTGTCTGATATCTTGTATAAGACTATTAAGAATGACGATCAAGGATTCAACTCTGTATTTATGATGTTGGATTCTGGAGCCCGTGGTTCTAAGGAACAGATCCGTCAGTTGTCTGGTATGCGTGGTTTGATGGCTAAACCTCAGAAAGCAGGTGCTGAAGGTGCTCAGATTATTGAAAACCCGATTCTTTCTAACTTTAAGGAAGGTTTGTCAGTGTTGGAGTACTTTATTTCTACTCACGGTGCTCGTAAGGGTCTTGCCGATACTGCGTTGAAAACTGCCGATGCCGGATATTTGACTCGTCGTTTGGTTGACGTTTCTCACGACGTGATCATTAATGAAGAAGACTGTGGAACATTGCGTGGTCTGGTTTGTACAGCATTGAAGAATAACGATGAAGTTATTGCAACATTGTATGAACGTATTTTGGGACGTGTTTCTGTACACGATGTAATACATCCTACAACTGGTAAGCTGATAGTAGCTGCTGGTGAAGAAATTACAGAATCAATTGCACAGGAAATCGAAGATTCTCCGATTGAAAGCGTTGAAATCCGTTCTGTATTGACATGTGAGTCGAAGAAGGGTGTATGTGCTAAGTGTTATGGACGTAACCTTGCTACCAGCCGTATGGTTCAGAAAGGTGAGGCTGTTGGTGTTATCGCTGCTCAGTCAATCGGTGAACCGGGTACTCAGTTGACATTGCGTACGTTCCACGCTGGAGGTATCGCCGGTAACATGGCTGCAAATGCAAGTATTGTTGCGAAGAACGATGCACGTCTTGAGTTTGAAGAATTGCGTACAGTAGACGCTGTTGAAGAAACAGGTGAAGCAGTTAAGATCGTTGTTGGTCGTTTGGCTGAAGTTCGTTTCGTGGATGTTAATACAGGTATTATCCTGTCAACACATAACGTTCCTTATGGTTCTAAACTGTATGCATCAGATGGTGAAGTCGTTGAGAAAGGTAAGCTGATTGCTAAGTGGGACCCGTTCAATGCCGTTATTGTTACAGAAGCTGCAGGTAAGATTGACTTTGAATCTGTAATTGAAAATGTAACATATAAGGTAGAATCGGATGAAGCTACAGGTTTGCGTGAAATCATCATTACAGAATCTAAAGATAAGACAAAGATCCCGTCATTGCATATTTTGGATGAAAATGGTGGTATCATTCGTACATATAACTTGCCGGTAGGTGGTCACGTAGTTGTTGAAGACAAGCAGGTGGTTAAGGCCGGTGATATTTTGGTTAAGATTCCACGTGCAGTTGGTAAGGCAGGTGATATCACCGGTGGTCTTCCACGTGTAACCGAATTGTTCGAAGCACGTAACCCATCTAATCCTGCTGTTGTTTCAGAAATCGATGGTGAGGTTACGATGGGTAAGATTAAACGTGGTAACCGTGAAATTATCGTTACATCTAAGACAGGCGATGTGAAGAAGTACCTTGTGGCTCTGTCAAAGCAGATCCTTGTTCAGGAAAACGACTATGTACGTGCCGGAACTCCGTTGTCAGATGGTGCTATCACTCCTGCTGATATCTTGGCTATTAAAGGTCCTACAGCAGTACAGGAGTACATCGTGAACGAAATTCAGGATGTATACCGTCTGCAGGGTGTTAAGATTAACGATAAGCACTTTGAAATTATCGTTCGTCAGATGATGCGTAAAGTTCAGATTGATGAGCCGGGAGATACTCGTTTCTTGGAACAGCAGGTTGTAGACCGTTTGGAATTTAACGAGGAAAACGACCGTATCTGGGGTAAGAAAGTTGTTGTTGATGCTGGTGATTCTCAGAACTTGCAGCCGGGACAGATTGTTACAGCTCGTAAGTTGCGTGATGAAAACAGTATGCTGAAGCGCCGTGACTTAAAACCAGTAGAAGTACGCGATGCTGTTCCTGCTACATCAACTCAGATTTTGCAAGGTATTACACGTGCTGCATTGCAAACATCAAGCTTTATGTCGGCTGCATCATTCCAGGAAACTACTAAAGTTTTGAACGAAGCGGCAATTAACGGTAAAGTTGATAAACTGGAAGGTATGAAGGAAAACGTTATCTGCGGTCACTTGATACCTGCCGGAACTGGTCAGCGTGAATACGAAAAGATTATTGTTGGCTCAAAAGAAGAGTATGACAGAATTTTGGCAAATCGTAAGAACGTGCTTGATTATAGTGAAGTAGAATAATACTTTAATCTTATACATATAAGGAGCTGTGTCATGAAGAATGGCACAGCTCCTTTTGTATTTATATCAATCATAAATCGAAAATCTCAACTTATATTTCCCCTTTAATAGCTTCGTTGAATTTGCCAAAAAGTGAAATTGGCTATTGAAATTTTTACTTAACTGTTCGGATGATTCAACTTTTTCCCTACATTTGTGGCGTTAATATAAAAATTGAAATGTAAAAACTAAGTTATTATGGAAAACGAAAACAAAAATAATCAGCTTCAGATAGAGCTGAAAGAAGAAGTTGCTCAAGGAACTTATGCTAATCTTGCTATAATTACTCATTCTACTTCTGAGTTTATTGTAGATTTTGTTCGTATTATGCCGGGCTTGCCAAAGGCTGGAGTACAATCGCGTATTGTGATGACTCCTGAACATGCAAAACGATTGATGTATGCATTGCAGGATAATGTTGCAAAGTACGAGCATAATTTTGGCCCAATACGTATGCCAGAAGAACAGGGAAACGGTAGTAAAACCTTTGTCCCTCCATTGAGTGATTTTAAGGGAGAAGCTTAAAAAAATATAAAAACATAGCTTTATGGCCCATTTCCCGACTTTTTTCGGGAAATGGGCTTTTTTTATTTTAAAACAGTTTGTCTATTAAAAAGTTATTTGTAATTTTGCAGCCCGAAATGTATAGTTTCGACTAGGATTGGAAAAACAATAAACAATATATATAATAATTAAAATCAAAACAAAATGCCTACTATTCAACAGTTAGTAAGAAAAGGAAGAACGGTTTTGGTTGAGAAGAGTAAATCACCTGCATTGGACTCATGCCCTCAGAGACGTGGCGTTTGTGTACGTGTTTATACTACAACTCCGAAAAAGCCGAACTCAGCAATGCGTAAAGTTGCTCGTGTGCGTTTGACAAACTCTAAGGAAGTGAACTCTTACATTCCGGGAGAAGGACATAACTTGCAGGAACACTCAATCGTATTGGTTCGTGGTGGTCGTGTGAAAGACCTTCCAGGTGTACGTTATCATATTGTTCGTGGAACATTGGATACAGCAGGTGTTGCTGGTCGTACACAGAGACGTTCTAAATATGGTGCTAAGCGCCCGAAACCAGGACAGGCTCCAGCAGGAAAGGGTAAGAAATAATTCGTAGCTGAGTACAATCCTTAGTAAAAAACTTTATTAATTCGTTTTGGTTTGTTGGAAAAGCTTTAAGGTTGAGTAAATGCTTCAGAGGAGGCGTTGAAGAAAACAGAGATGCAGCCCCAAACTAAACATTATTATCAAACAAAATGAGAAAAGCAAAACCAAAAAAACGTGTGATCCTTCCGGATCCAGTATTTAATGATCAGAAGGTTTCTAAATTCGTAAACCATCTGATGTATGATGGAAAGAAGAATACTTCTTACGAAATCTTCTACAATGCATTGAAGACAGTTGAGACAAAACTCCCAGGTGAAGAAACTTCAGCTTTGGAAGTTTGGAAAAAAGCTCTAGATAATGTAACTCCGCAGCTGGAAGTTAAGTCTCGCCGTATTGGTGGTGCAACTTTCCAGGTTCCTACAGAAATTCGTCCTGACCGTAAAGAGTCAATCTCTATGAAGAATTTGATTGCTTTTGCCCGTAAACGTGGTGGCAAATCAATGGCTGATAAATTGGCAGCTGAAATTCTTGATGCATATAACGAGCAGGGTGGTGCTTTCAAACGTAAAGAAGATATGCACCGTATGGCTGAAGCTAACCGTGCTTTTGCTCACTTCAGATTCTAAATCAAGTATTAATTTTAACTAGGAAATAAAATGGCTAAACATGATTTGCATTTGACCCGTAACATCGGTATCATGGCGCACATCGATGCTGGTAAGACAACTACTTCTGAACGTATCTTGTTTTACACTGGTCTGACTCACAAAATTGGTGAGGTGCACGATGGTGCTGCTACTATGGACTGGATGGAGCAGGAGCAGGAACGTGGTATCACTATTACTTCAGCTGCTACCACTACTTACTGGAACTATGCAGGTAATAAGTATAAAATTAACTTGATTGACACTCCGGGACACGTAGACTTTACTGCTGAGGTTGAACGTTCATTGCGTGTATTGGATGGCGCTGTTGCTGCATATTGTGCAGTTGGTGGTGTTGAACCGCAGTCTGAAACTGTATGGCGTCAGGCTGATAAGTATAATGTTCCTCGTATCGGTTACGTTAATAAAATGGACCGTTCTGGTGCAGACTTCTTTGAAGTTGTACGTCAGATGAAGGATGTTTTAGGTGCTAATCCATGTCCGGTAGTTATCCCTATTGGTTCTGAAGAAAACTTTAAGGGTGTAGTTGACTTGGTTAAGATGAAAGCTATCTTGTGGCACGATGAAACAATGGGTGCTGATTATGATGTAGAAGAAATTCCTGCAAACTTGGTTGATGAAGCACAGGAATGGAGAGACAAGATGCTTGAAAAGGTTGCTGAGTTCGACGAAGCTTTGATGGAAAAGTATTTTGATGATCCTTCTACTATTACAGAGGAAGAAATCATGCGTGCATTGCGTGCCGGAACATTGAAGATGGAAATCGTTCCAATGCTGTGTGGCTCTTCATTCAAGAATAAGGGTGTACAGACTTTGCTGGATTATGTATGTGCTTTCTTGCCTTCTCCATTGGATACTCCAAATATTATTGGTACTAACCCATCTACTGGAGCTGAAGAAGATCGTAAGCCAGATGAAGATGAAAAGACTTCTGCTTTGGCGTTCAAGATTGCTACTGACCCATATGTAGGTCGTCTGACTTTCTTCCGTGTATATTCTGGTAAGGTTGAAGCAGGTTCTTATATCTTCAACTCTCGTTCAGGAAAGAAAGAACGCGTTTCACGTTTGTTCCAGATGCACTCAAATAAACAGAATCCTGTTGAAGTAATTAGTGCTGGTGATATTGGTGCTGGTGTAGGTTTCAAGGATATTCGTACTGGTGATACATTGTGTGATGAAACAGCTCCGATCGTTCTTGAATCTATGGACTTCCCAGAACCTGTAATCGGTATCGCAGTAGAGCCTAAGACTCAGAAAGACTTGGATAAATTGTCTAACGGTTTGGCTAAGTTGGCTGAAGAAGACCCGACATTTACAGTAAAAACTGATGAACAGACAGGTCAGACAGTTATCTCTGGTATGGGTGAGCTTCACTTGGATATCATTATCGATCGTTTGAAACGTGAATTCAAAGTAGAATGTAACCAGGGTCGTCCTCAGGTTAACTACAAGGAAGCTATTACTAAGACTGTTGAATTGCGTGAAGTTTATAAGAAGCAGTCTGGTGGTCGTGGTAAGTTTGCTGATATCATTGTGACAATCGGTCCGGTTGATGAAGACTTCAAACAAGGTGGATTGCAATTTATCGATGAAGTTAAAGGTGGTAATGTGCCTAAGGAATTTATCCCTTCTGTACAGAAAGGTTTCCAGACTGCTATGAAGAATGGTGTGTTGGCAGGATTCCCTCTTGACTCATTGAAGGTTGTATTGAAAGATGGTTCATTCCACCCGGTTGACTCTGACCAGTTGTCTTTCGAAATCTGTGCTATTCAGGCTTATAAGAATGCTTGCGCTAAGGCAGGTCCTGTATTAATGGAACCTATCATGAAGTTGGAAGTTGTTACTCCTGAAGAAAACATGGGTGACGTTATCGGTGACTTGAATAAGCGTCGTGGTCAGGTTGAAGGAATGGAACTAGCCGTTCTGGTGCTCGTATCGTGAAGGCTATGGTTCCGCTGGCAGAAATGTTTGGTTACGTAACAGCTTTGCGTACTATCACTTCTGGTCGTGCAACTTCTTCAATGACTTATGATCACCATGCTCAGGTATCAAGCTCTATCGCTAAGACTGTATTGGAAGAAGTTAAAGGTCGCGTAGATTTGGTATAATCAGAAATAACTTGAAGCTGATGAGGGCTAGCGAATGACTCTTAGCCCTCATGCTTCACCTTAAAAATAATAATTAATTAACTATTACTAATGAGTCAGAAAATTAGAATTAAACTGAAATCTTACGATCACAATTTGGTAGACAAGTCTGCTGAGAAGATTGTGAGAACTGTGAAGGCTACAGGCGCTATTGTTAGCGGTCCTATTCCATTGCCAACTCACAAACGTGTGTTTACTGTAAACCGTTCAACTTTTGTTAATAAAAAGTCTCGTGAACAGTTTGAATTGTCTTCTTATAAAAGACTGATCGACATCTATAGCTCAACTGCTAAGACAGTAGATGCTTTGATGAAATTGGAATTACCAAGTGGAGTAGAAGTAGAAATTAAAGTTTAATAAATTTAAAAATTAACTGAAATGCCAGGATTATTAGGAAAGAAAATCGGAATGACATCCGTTTTCAGTGCTGATGGTAAAAATGTACCATGCACTGTTATCGAAGCTGGTCCTTGTGTAGTTACTCAGATTAAGAGTGTAGAAAAAGATGGCTATGCAGCTGTTCAGGTAGGTTTCCAAGACAAGAAGGAAAAGCATACTACAAAACCGTTGATGGGTCACTTTAAGAAAGCTGGAGTAACTCCAAAGAGACACTTGGCCGAGTTCAAAGATTTCTCAGAAGAATTGAATTTAGGTGATACTATCACTGTAGAATTGTTTAACGATGCTAGCTATGTAGACGTAATCGGTACTTCTAAAGGTAAAGGTTTCCAGGGTGTTGTTAAACGTCACGGATTTGGTGGTGTAGGTCAGACTACTCACGGTCAGCACAACCGTGCTCGTAAGCCGGGTTCTATCGGTGCTTGTTCTTACCCTGCAAAAGTATTCAAAGGAATGCGCATGGGTGGTCAAATGGGTGGTGACAGAGTAACTACTCACAACTTACAGGTATTAAAGGTAATTCCTGAACACAACTTGCTTTTGATCAAAGGTTCTGTTCCGGGTTGCAAAGGTTCAATCGTAATAATTGAGAAATAATGGAAGTTAACGTATTAAATATTAAGGGTGAAGATACCGGAAGAAAGGTTGCTTTGAATGAAGCTATCTTCGGAATCACTCCGAATGATCACGCTATCTATCTGGACGTAAAACAGTACATGGCTAATCAGCGCCAGGGAACTCATAAGTCTAAAGAAAGAAGCGAAATCAGTGGTTCTACTCGTAAATTAGGTCGTCAGAAAGGTGGAGGTGGTGCACGTCGTGGTGATATCAACTCTCCATTGTTGGTTGGTGGTGCTCGTGTATTTGGTCCAAAGCCACGTGATTATTGGTTCAAATTGAACAAGAAAGTAAAGACTTTGGCTCGTAAGTCTGCTTTGGCATATAAGGCTCAGGCTAACAATATCGTAGTAGTAGAAGACTTCACTTTTGAAGCTCCTAAGACTAAAGAATTCGTAAATGTTGTGAATAATCTTAAAGTAGCTGGTAAAAAGCTGCTTATGGTTTTGCCGGAAGCAAATAAAAACGTATATTTGTCTGCTCGTAACTTAGAGCGTACAAATCTTGCAATTGCTTCTGCGCTGAATACTTACTCAGTATTGAACGCAGAAACTCTTGTTGTTACAGAGAGCGCATTGAAAGCTATCGAGGAAACCTTAGTTAAATAATTAAAGGAGGCTGAAGTAATATGGGAATGATTATTAAACCGTTGGTTACAGAAAAAATGACGGCAATATCTGAAAAGTTCAACCGCTTTGGATTTATTGTTCGTCCTGAAGCTAACAAATTAGAAATTAAGAGCGAAATCGAGGCTTTGTATAACGTAACTGTTGTTGATGTGAATACTATCCGTTACGCAGGAAAGAACAAGAGCCGTTATACTAAATCAGGTCTTATCAATGGACGTACTAATGCTTATAAAAAAGCTATCGTTACATTGAAAGAAGGTGATACTATTGATTTTTATAGCAATATTTAAATAAAAGATGGCAGTACGTAAATTTAAGCCACAACACCGGGGCAGAGACACAAAATTATTGGTACTTTTGAAGAAATTACTGCATCGGTACCAGAAAAATCTCTTGTATATGGAAAGCGTTCTACTGGTGGTCGTAACCATGTAGGTAAAATGACAATGCGCTATATCGGTGGCGGTCATAAGAGAAAATTCCGTATTATTGATTTCAAGAGAAATAAAGACGGTGTTCCAGCAGTTGTTAAAACAATTGAATACGATCCGAACCGTTCCGCTCGTATCGCTTTGTTGTTTTATGCTGATGGTGAAAAAAGATATATTATTGCTCCTAATGGATTGCAAGTTGGTAGCACTTTGATGTCTGGAGCGAATGCGGCGCCTGAGATTGGTAACGCACTTCCTCTCGAAAACATCCCTGTCGGTACTGTAATTCATAACATTGAGTTGCGTCCAGGACAAGGTGCTGCATTGGTAAGATCGGCTGGTAATTTTGCTCAGTTGACTTCTCGTGAAGGTAAATACTGTGTAATCAAGTTGCCTTCAGGTGAAGTAAGACAAATCTTAAGTGCTTGTAAAGCTACAGTTGGTAGTGTTGGTAATTCAGACCATGCTTTGGAAGCTTCAGGTAAGGCTGGACGTTCTCGTTGGTTAGGTCGTCGTCCTCACAACCGTGGTGTTGTTATGAACCCTGTTGATCACCCGATGGGTGGTGGTGAAGGACGTCAGTCAGGAGGTCACCCAAGATCACGTACAGGCTTGTATGCTAAGGGCTTGAAGACAAGAGCACCTAAGAAACAGTCTTCTAAGTATATTATTGAAAGAAGAAAATAATAACAACTGATTAATTGAGTATTTATGAGTCGTTCATTAAAAAAAAGGTCCATATATTAATGTAAAACTGGAAAACAAAGTGCTCGCTATGAATGAAAGCGGCAAGAAGTCAGTTGTTAAAACATGGGCTAGAGCTTCAATGATTTCGCCTGATTTTGTAGGGCATACAATTGCAGTTCATAACGGAAACAAATTTATTCCTGTTTACGTTACTGAAAACATGGTTGGTCATAAGTTGGGAGAGTTTGCTCCAACTCGTACTTTCCGTGGTCATGCAGGTAACAAGAAAAAATAACAGGACACACTTATTGAAATAATAAAGTAATAAATAATGGGAGCAAGAAAAAAAAATATCGGCTGAAAAAAGAAAAGAAGCCTTAAGACCATGTATTTTGCAAAATTGCAAAATGTGCCTACTTCTCCGCGTAAAATGCGTCTCGTCGCTGATATGATTCGCGGTATGGAGGTTAATAGAGCACTTGGTGTATTGAAGTTTTCTTCTAAGGAAGCTTCTGCAAGAGTGGAAAAACTGTTGCGCTCTGCTATTGCTAACTGGGAACAGAAAAACGAACGCAAAGCTGAAGATGGTGAACTTTTTGTAACTAAGATTTTTGTTGACGGAGGAGCAACTCTGAAAAGAATGAGACCGGCTCCACAGGGTAGAGGTTACAGAATTCGTAAACGTTCAAACCATGTAACTTTGTTCGTTGATTCTAAAAATACTAATGATAAAAATTAAGAGTAGATGGGACAGAAAGTTAATCCGATAAGTAACCGTTTAGGAATTATCAGAGGATGGGATTCTAATTGGTACGGTGGCAAGAATTATGGTGATGCTTTATTGGAAGACAGCAAAATTCGTAAATATCTGAATGCCAGACTTGCAAAAGCCAGCGTTTCAAGAATCGTAATTGAACGTACTCTGAAGTTGGTGACAATTACTGTATGTACTGCTCGCCCAGGTATTATCATTGGTAAAGGTGGTCAGGAAGTTGATAAGTTGAAAGAAGAGTTGAAGAAGATCACCGATAAGGATATCCAGATTAATATCTTCGAAGTGAAGAAACCCGAACTCGACGCTGTGATTGTTGCTAATAATATCGCTCGCCAGGTTGAAGGTAAGATTGCTTACCGCCGCGCTATTAAAATGCTATTGCCAATACAATGCGTATGGGAGCTGAAGGTATCAAGGTACTGATTTCAGGTCGTTTGAATGGTGCTGAAATGGCACGTTCTGAAATGTATAAGGAAGGTCGTACTCCGTTGCATACTTTCCGTGCAGATATTGACTATTGTCATGCTGAAGCTTTGACAAAAGTTGGTTTGCTGGGTATCAAAGTATGGATTTGCCGTGGTGAAGTTTATGGTAAACGTGAGTTAGCTCCTAACTTCACTCAGAGCAAGGAAAACAACCGTGGTGGAAACGGTAATAATGGAGGAAAGAACTTCCGTAGAAAGAAAAACAACAATCGCTAACGAATTTGAATTTTAGGAATTATGTTACAACCGAAAAAGACAAAATTCAGAAGACAGCAGAAAGGTAGCGCTAAAGGTAATGCCCAGAGAGGACACCAGTTGGCTTTCGGTACATTTGGTATCAATCATTACAGACTAAGTGGATTACTGGACGTCAGATTGAAGCAGCTCGTATTGCTGTAACAAGATATATGCAGCGTCAGGGTCAGATTTGGATCCGTATTTTCCCGGACAAACCTATTACTCGTAAACCTGCTGATGTACGTATGGGTAAAGGTAAAGGTTCTCCCGAAGGATTTGTAGCTCCTGTAACTCCGGGTCGTATTTTGATCGAAGTAGAAGGAGTTTCTTTTGATGTAGCTAAAGAAGCTTTGCGCCTTGCAGCACAGAAACTTCCTGTTACAACTAAGTTTATTGTTAGACGTGATTACGACGCAAGTCAAAATGCTTAATTGATATGAAGATTGCAGAAATTAGAGAAATAGCTACCAACGAATTGGCAGAAAGAATTCAGACTGAAGTTGCCAATTACAATCAAATGGTTTTAAATCATTCGATCTCTCCGCTGGAAAATCCTGCACAGATTAAGAAATTACGCAGAACAATTGCGCGTATGAAAGCAGAATTGCGTCAGAGAGAACTTAACAAATAATAATGGTCCTCATGGAAGCTAGAAATTTAAGAAAAGAAAGAACTGGTGTTGTAGTTAGCAATAAAATGGATAAGACCATTACTGTTGCTGCTAAGTTTAAGGAAAAACACCCTATTTATGGTAAATTCGTTTCTAAAACGAAGAAATTCCATGCTCATGACGAAAAGAATGAATGCCAAATCGGAGATACTGTTCGTATTATGGAAACTCGTCCTTTGAGCAAAACTAAGAGATGGAGATTGATTGAAATTATCGAAAGAGCTAAGTAATTATGATACAAGCAGAATCCAGACTTACAGTATGTGACAACAGTGGTGCTAAAGAAGCTCTTTGTATCCGCGTATTAGGCGGTACAAAGAGACGTTATGCCTCTGTTGGGGATGTTATTGTAGTTTCAATAAAGAGTGTTATCCCCTCAAGTGATATTAAAAAAGGTGCAGTATCTAAGGCCTTGATCGTACGTACAAAGAAAGAAATTCGTCGTGCTGACGGTTCTTATATTCGTTTTGATGACAATGCTTGCGTATTGCTGAATAACGCAGGTGAAATTAGAGGAAGTCGTATTTTTGGCCCGGTTGCGAGAGAATTGCGTAATGCAAATATGAAAGTTGTTTCACTTGCACCTGAAGTACTTTAATTTTGTAAAAGATTTAAGTAATGAGTAAATTACATATTAAAAAAAGGCGATACAGTTTACGTAAACTCTGGTGAAGACAAGGGTAAAACTGGCCGCGTGTTGAAAGTTCTTGTTAAAGAAGGACGTGCACTGGTTGAAGGTATCAACATGGTATCAAAGAGCACTAAACCTAATGCAAAGAATCCTCAGGGTGGTATTGTGAAGCAGGAAGCACCTATTCACATCTCTAACCTGAATCCGGTTGATCCTAAGACAGGTAAACCGACACGTGTTGGTAGAAGAGAAAGTTCTGATGGAAGAACATTTGTTCGTTATGCTAAAAAATCAGGAGAGGAGATTAAATAATGAGTAATACTGCTAGCCTTAAGAAAGAATATGCAGAGCGCATTGCTCCTGCGTTGAAGAATCAGTTCCAGTATACTTCATCTATGCAGATTCCTAAGCTGAAGAAGATTGTTATCAATCAGGGCTTGGGTATGGCTGTAGCTGATAAGAAAATTATCGATGTTGCTATCAATGAACTGACAGCAATTACCGGTCAGAAAGCTGTTGCAACTGTTTCTCGTAAAGATATCGCAAACTTTAAGTTGCGTAAAAAAATGCCTATCGGTGTAATGGTAACTTTACGTCGTGAAAGAATGTATGAATTCCTTGAAAAGCTTGTTCGTGTAGCTTTGCCACGTATCCGTGACTTCAAAGGTATCGAAAGCAAGTTGGACGGAAGAGGTAATTATACTTTGGGTATTCAGGAACAAATCATTTTCCCTGAAATAAATATCGATAGTATTACTAAAATTCTCGGAATGAATATTACCTTTGTAACCTCTGCTCAAACAGACGAAGAAGGTTATGCTTTGTTGAAGGAATTCGGTTTACCGTTTAAAAACGCTAAAAAAGATTGATAAGATATGGCAAAAGAATCAATGAAGCTCGTGAAGTAAGAAGAGCCAAACTGGTAGCCAAATATGCTGAGAAACGTGCTGCGTTGAAGAAGATTGTTAACACTGGTGATCCTGCTGAAGCTTTTGAAGCTGCACAGAAATTGCAGGCACTGCCTAAGAATTCCAATCCTATTCGCTTGCACAACCGTTGTAAACTGACTGGTCGTCCTAAAGGATATATGCGTCAGTTCGGTATTTCACGTATTCAGTTCCGTGAAATGGCATCAAACGGTTTAATCCCGGGCGTTAAGAAAGCAAGCTGGTAAATTTTTTTATTATTAAATATTGTCAGGGTAGTCCTGATTAATTTAACAATTTATTTTTATGACAGATCCAATCGCAGATTATCTCACAAGATTGAGAAATGCAATTAGTGCTAAGCACAGAGTTGTAGAAGTACCTGCTTCAAACTTGAAAAAAGAAATTACTAAGATTCTGTTTGACAAAGGTTACATTCTGAACTACAAATTTGTAGAAGATGGTCCTCAAGGAACTATCAAGGTTGCTTTGAAGTATGATGCTGTTAACAAAGTTAACGCTATCAAAAAACTTGAAAGAGTATCTACTCCGGGTATGCGTAAGTATACCGGCTACAAAGACATGCCGAGAGTATTAATGGATTAGGTATTGCTATTATATCTACTTCCAAAGGTGTGATGACAGACAAGGAAGCTGCTGCATTGAAAATCGGTGGTGAAGTTCTTTGTTATGTATATTAATGTAGGAGGATATAAACTATGTCAAGAATAGGTAAATTGCCCGTTAGTATTCCTGCTGGAGTAACAGTTACTCTGAAGGATAACGTAGTAAACGTTAAAGGTCCGAAAGGTGAGTTGAGTCAGTTTGTAAATCCTGCTATTGAAGTAGAAATTGCAGACGGTCACGTGGTGTTGAAAGAAAATGAAAACGCTATGCTTGATAACCTCAAACAGCGTCATGCGTTCCATGGTTTGTATCGTGCTTTGATACATAACATGGTTGTTGGTGTTTCTGAAGGTTATAAGAAGGAGTTGGAACTTGTCGGTGTTGGTTACCGTGCATCAAACAATGGTAATATCATTGATTTCGCTTTAGGTTATACTCATAACATCTTTATGCAGTTGCCTCCTGAAATCAAGGTTGAAACTAAATCTGAAAGAAATAAGAACCCTCTTATTATATTGGAATCTTGTGACAAACAGTTGCTCGGTCAGGTTTGTTCAAAAATACGCTCTTTCCGTAAGCCTGAACCTTATAAAGGAAAAGGTATTAAGTTTGTTGGTGAAGAAATTCGTAGAAAGTCTGGTAAGTCAGCTGGTGCTAAGTAATTCACATAAAATCGTACAATTATGACAACAAAAATAGAAAGACGAATCAAGATCAAATATAGAGTACGCAACAAGATTTCAGGTACTGCTGAACGTCCGCGTATGAGTGTGTTTAGAAGTAACAAGCAGATATATGTCCAAGTTATCGACGATTTGAGCGGTAGAACATTGGCTGCTGCTTCTTCTTTGGGTATGGAACCAATGCCAAAGAAAGAACAAGCTGCTAAAGTTGGTGAACTGATCGCTAAGAAAGCTCAAGAAGCTGGTATTACGACTGTCGTATTCGACCGTAATGGTTACTTGTATCATGGGAGAGTAAAAGAAGTAGCTGATGCTGCTCGTAACGGTGGACTTAAATTTTAATGAATTATGGCAGTTAATAATAGAGTTAAGATCACTAACGATATAGAATTAAAAGATAGACTGGTTGCAATCAACCGCGTTACTAAAGTTACAAAAGGTGGTAGAACTTTCAGCTTCTCTGCTATTGTTGTAGTTGGTAATGAAGATGGAATTATCGGTTGGGGCCTTGGAAAAGCTGGTGAAGTTACAGCAGCAATTGCAAAAGGTGTAGAAGCCGCAAAGAAAAATCTGACTCGTGTTCCTGTATTAAAAGGAACTGTTCCTCACGAACAGTCTGCTAAATTTGGCGGTGCAGAAGTTTTCATTAAGCCTGCATCAACCGGTACAGGAGTTGTAGCTGGTGGCGCAATGCGTGCTGTTTTGGAAAGTGTTGGTGTAACAGACGTTTTGGCTAAATCAAAAGGTTCTTCTAACCCACACAACCTAGTTAAAGCTACAATCTTGGCTTTGAGCGAAATGAGAGATGCTCGCATGGTAGCTCAAAACAGAGGTGTAAGTATGGAAAAAGTATTTAGAGGATAAGGAGGATAAACATGTCAACTATTAAGATTAAACAAATAAAGAGTAGAATTGGTGCTCCTGCAGATCAGAAAAAAAACATTGGATGCACTGGGACTTCGTAAATTGAATCGTGTGGTTGAACACGAAGAAACTCCTTCAATTCTGGGTATGATTGAAAAGGTAAAACACCTGGTTGCAATCGTTAAGTAATATATTGTTAATAATAAAGGATTTTACAATATGAATTTAAATAATTTACGTCCAGCAGAAGGTTCTGTCAAAACTAGAAAGAGAATTGGTCGTGGTGCTGGTTCTGGTTTGGGAGGTACTTCAACAAGAGGACATAAAGGAGCAAAATCAAGATCTGGTTATTCTAAGAAGATCGGTTTTGAAGGTGGTCAGATGCCTCTTCAGCGTCGTGTTCCGAAATTTGGTTTTAAGAATATTAACCGTGTAGAATATAAAGCTATTAACCTTGATACTATTCAGAAATTGGCTGAAGCTAAGAACCTGTCTAAAGTTAGTGTTAATGACTTGATTGAAGCTGGTTTTATTTCTTCTAATCAGTTAGTGAAAGTTCTTGGTAACGGTAGTTTAACTACTAAACTCGATGTAGAAGCAAATGCTTTCTCTAAGAGTGCAGTAGCTGCAATCGAAGCCGTTGGTGGTAATGCAGTAAAACTCTGATTCAATGAGAAAATCTATTGAAACATTAAAGAACATATGGAATATTGAGGATCTGAGACAGCGGATCCTCATTACTATATTGTTTGTTGCAATCTACAGATTCGGTTCGTATGTGGTTCTTCCAGGTATCAACCTGATATGCTGTCAAAGTTGCATGAACAAACGAGTGAAGGTCTTCTTGCTTTGTTGAACATGTTCTCTGGTGGAGCTTTCTCCAATGCTTCAATTTTTGCATTGGGAATCATGCCGTATATCTCTGCATCCATCGTGATTCAGTTGTTGGCGATTGCAGTTCCTTACTTCCAGAAATTACAGCGCGAGGGTGAAAGTGGACGTCGTAAAATCAATCAGTATACTCGTATCCTGACTATTTTTATTTTGATATTCCAAGCACCTTCTTATTTGATCAACTTGAAAATGCAGGCAGGTCCGGCTCTTAATGCTTCATTAGATTGGACTTTCTTTATTATTACTTCTACCATCATTTTGGCTGCTGGAAGTATGTTTATCTTGTGGCTTGGAGAAAGAATTACAGACAAGGGTATTGGTAATGGTATTTCTTTGATCATTATGATTGGTATCATTGCTCGTCTTCCTCAAGCTTTTTCAGGTGAATTTGTTTCCCGCCTTGCTTCACCGGGTGCTGGTGGTATCATCATGTTCCTGTTGGAAATTGTTATGTTGATATTAGTTATAGCTGCTGCTATACTTTTGGTACAAGGTGTTCGCAAAGTGCCCGTACAATATGCTAAACGTATTGTAGGAAATAAACAATATGGTGGTGCTAGACAGTATATTCCTTTGAAGGTAAATGCTGCAAATGTAATGCCGATCATCTTTGCTCAGGCAATCATGTTTATCCCTATTACAATTGTTGGATTCTCAAATGTAGCTTCTGCAAGTGGTATTGCTCGTGCTTTTGTAGACCATACTAGTTTCTGGTATAATTTGGTATTTGCAATTTTGATTATTGTATTTACCTGGTTCTATACTGCAATTACGATTAATCCGACTCAGATGGCTGAGGATATGAAGAGAAATAACGGCTTTATTCCAGGTATCAAACCGGGAAAGAGTACTGCAGATTATATTGATACCATAATGTCTCGTATTACATTGCCTGGATCTCTTTTCTTAGCTATCGTTGCTATATTGCCAGCTTTTGCAGGGGTATTTGGAGTTCAGGCTGAATTTGCACAGTTCTTTGGTGGAACTTCTTTGTTGATTCTTGTGGGTGTTGTTCTTGACACTCTTCAGCAGGTAGAAAGTCATTTGTTAATGCGTCATTACGATGCTTGCTCAGCTCAGGAAGAATTAAAGGACGTTCTGGAAATGTTGCTGCTTATTAAATAAAGTCAGAATGATATTTCTTAAGACAGATGATGAGATAGAGTTGCTTCGTCAGAGTAATCTCCTTGTGGGGAGGACTCTGGCTGAAGTGGCAAAATTGATAAAGCCTGGAGTGACAACAAAACAACTTGATAGAGTTGCGGAAGAATTTATTAGAGATCATGGGGCAATTCCCACTTTTAAAGGTTTCCCTAATCCATATGGACCTCCATTTCCTGGTACATTATGTACTTCCGTTAATGAACAAGTTGTGCATGGTATTCCTAATGATATTCCTTTAAAAGAAGGTGATATTGTTTCTGTCGACTGTGGAACTTATATGAACGGCTATTGTGGAGATTCTGCTTATACTTTTTGTGTAGGAGAAGTTGATCCCGAAATTGTAGCCCTTTTGAAAACTACAAAAGAGGCTTTGTATAAGGGGATTGAAAATGCTGTTCATGGAAAGCGTTTAGGTGATATTGGATATGCAATTCAGCAACATTGTGAAGCCCAATCGTATGAAGTAGTTCGTGAGTTCGTAGGTCATGGGATAGGTAAGGAGATGCATGAACAACCTCAAGTTCCTAATTATGGCAAAAGAGGCACAGGAACCTTGTTAAAAAAAGGAATGTGTATTGCTATTGAGCCCATGATAACTCAGGGAAGTCGTCAGATTGTAATGGAAAGTGATCGTTGGACTATCAGAACAAGAGATCGTAAATGTGCTGCTCATTTTGAGCACACTGTTGCGATAGGCTTGGATAAAGCAGATATTTTATCATCGTTTGAATTTATAGAGCAAGTTTTAGGAGATAAAGCAATTTAATATGGCAAAGCAATCCGCAATTGAACAAGATGGAGTGATCGTTGAAGCATTGTCAAATGCAATGTTTCGTGTTGAGCTGGAAAACGGACATGAGATTACTGCTCATATTTCCGGCAAAATGAGAATGCATTACATTAAAATATTACCGGGGGATAAGGTAAGGGTAGAGATGTCACCCTATGATTTGTCCAAAGGAAGAATCGTTTTTAGATATAAATAAAAGAAAATAAGATATGAAAGTAAGAGCATCATTAAAGAAACGTACGCCGGAATGTAAGATCGTAAGACGTAATGGCCGTTTGTATGTTATTAACAAGAAAAATCCTAAGTATAAACAACGTCAAGGATAATTTATTATTTTTGCAAAAAAAATAATTTAGTATATGGCTATAAGAATAGTTGGTGTAGATTTGCCTCAGAATAAGAGAGGTGAGATTGCGTTGACATACGTATATGGTATCGGACGCAGTAGTTCAGCAAAGATTTTGGACAAGGCAGGTGTTGATCGTGACCTGAAGGTTAAGGATTGGACTGATGATCAGGCTGCTAAGATTCGTGAAATTATCGGTGCTGAATATAAAGTAGAAGGTGATCTTCGTTCAGAAATCCAGTTGAACATTAAGCGATTAATGGATATTGGTTGCTATCGTGGTGTTCGTCACCGTTTAGGTCTGCCCGTAAGAGGTCAGAGCACAAAGAATAATGCTCGTACACGTAAGGAAGAAAGAAAACTGTTGCAAATAAGAAAAAAGCTACTAAATAATAATTGTTAATATGGCAAAAAAAACAGTCGCAGCTAAAAAAAGAAATGTGAAAGTTGATGCTAATGGACAGTTGCATGTACATTCATCATTCAACAACATTATCGTTTCTTTGGCAAACAGCGAAGGCCAGATTATTTCTTGGTCTTCTGCAGGTAAGATGGGATTTAGAGGTTCTAAGAAGAACACTCCTTATGCAGCACAGATGGCTGCTCAAGATTGCGCTAAAGTAGCGTACGATCTTGGCCTGAGAAAGGTAAAAGCTTACGTTAAGGGTCCTGGAAACGGACGTGAGTCTGCTATCAGAACTGTACACGGAGCTGGAATTGAAGTTACTGAAATTATCGACGTAACTCCATTGCCTCACAACGGTTGTCGTCCTCCTAAGAGAAGAAGAGTATAATAAAGATAACCTATTTAGATGTAACTTGATTTTGTTTAAATAATGGATTGCAATTCCTTTCTGTAATTCGCGGCTGCAACAAATTAAGTTCATTAATAACAATTAAATTTAAAAGTAAGAAAATGGCTAGATATACTGGACCAAAAACTAGAATTGCACGTAAATTCGGTGAAGCAATCTTTGGAGCAGATAAAGTTTTATCTAAGAAAAACTATACCTCCGGACAGCATGGTAATACTCGCCGTAGAAAAACATCAGAATATGGATGTCATGCTGGACTGAAAAACAGAAAGCAAA
>ENA-OQJS01000002-OQJS01000002.1-human-gut-metagenome-genome-assembly--contig:-NODE-2-length-49368-cov-1.562885_pt1 | contig 49368 bp, 64 predicted proteins | sample MGYA00242598_ERZ504764 | MGnify/ENA primary metagenome ERZ504764 (study PRJEB26092, sample SAMD00036368) | human gut metagenome | host: Homo sapiens | study: EMG produced TPA metagenomics assembly of the...
CTTAACATCCTGATACAAAGGTATAAAACTAAAGTTAATTATTAATGAATTATCCAACTTTGTTTGGATTTTAAATGGAAAGGATTATGAGCAAAAAAACAAATGGCATTCAGGTAGGTAACTTTATTGTTACGAGGGATAATGGTAGTGAACATGACTGGATCAGTATTAAGGCAGTGTCAGGTTTTTGGAGTATGCGTTTTCGGGATGATAACGGAATGTTTTCCCGGATTCGGGAGTTAACCAACAATAAGGAACTTCGTGAATATTTGGAAACATGGATCAAAGTATGTTTCCTTATTAGTAATGCAACCCCTGACGTTAAGTTTATGGAAGAGTTTTTTAAAAGCTATTCTGATCTTACCGAACGGCTACGAGGCTTGCAGCAACCAGTATCACCGGAAGATGATGCCAAGATACTGGAAGAAGAGAGAAACATGAATAGTATCAAGGAAGGTATTAAGGAGGAACATAAAAATGAGGGTACCGACTGATAAGGAAATTGAAGAGGCCAAAGAATACCTCCGTCAACGTCTGGATGCGGAGCTATCCATGCGTACCAATCTTCAAATTGTAATGATCGAGGCGGCAAAGCAAATTATAGATATTTCATACCGGTACAAGATCAGCCCTGAACTATTCCGTTTTTCAGCAAACAGACAGTTGCAGGAGGAAGTGGATGCCATTATTTTATCCCTTCTTGAAATAATTGAAGACTATACTTATACTTTGGCAGTAGCGACACATGAGGATAATAAGGATGCAATCATAACATGTATAACGCGAGAATCATACGGCAAAACCTTCACACAACGTGCAAGAGAATATGTTGACCGGTTTTCAAAGGAGGTTGAAACGGCCATTGCCGCCGGATTACTACTGAACCTTTCCAAAGACAAAATTACTTTCATCTATCAGCAGTCGGTAAAAACGCCATTGCTTAATGAGCATGTACAGAGAGCTATTTCAAAGGGTTATCCGATTATTTCAAGACTCGGTGTTCAGGAGTCTTTTGGAGTAGGACGTACTGTAAGCTCTTGGACTGCACTGTCAGATTTGACGGAGTATGCTGTGGCAGAGGGTTGGATGAAGCATTGGGAATTGCAGGCTAAAGCCTGTGGAGCCGTAGGGTTCTTTGTCATGCGTGGCAGCTCCTATCCTTGTAACATTTGTGACGATGAAGTCGGATTTCATGTGGAATGGGACAAATTACCACCGTATCACGGTCATTGTAAATGCTTTGCCGTTCCCGTATCAGCAATATAATTATTTAACATACTAAATATCAGAATATTATGTTTGGATTATCATTAATCAGCACAAAGAAACTCAATCATCTTGCATCAGAATGCAGCAAACTGCTATTGCCAATGTTGAGCTTTCAAAACAAAATGCGACACAATCTAAAAACTATTATGGAACTTACTGGAGAAGTCCGGGTGCTAAATTCTAAAATCCTTCTGAATGAAAGTATCAATGATGATCTGCAAAAGAAGCTTAACCGGAAATATCCTCGAAAGCCTTATAATAAAAAATTGTATCGAAAGTAGTGTCATATTCAATTCATTCATTACATTTGCAATGTAGAAGCTGACTTGTTATAACACAAGCTTATCAACCAAATTGTTGAAAAAGTAAAGCCTCTGTCTATTTTATGTAGGCAGAGGCGGCTTTTCCTAATGTATAGTTACATTGGATTCAGAGCGCGGAGTACGGGATTGCTTTCGCGCTCCGCGTTGGTACAGATCATTTTGCATTACCCTCTTTATTTTCATTTTTCTTGATTTTCAGTTGATATAGCAAGTCAGCTTGTTGCTGTTCCTTATATTCACGCATGATACGATCCCATTCATTGTTTTTTCCATAGCCGGATTCTTCCGAGCCGGTTTCTTTTGATAAAATACCGGCACCGACTAATTGTACCAAGTTCGATACCAATTCGGCTGCATTTTGGTGGACGTATGGAACTGCCCACGAAAAAATTTTCAAATTGAGGAATTTGGTAAGTTGGCCTTTTTCTGTTCCATATCCGTGCAGGAACAGCCGTTTCATTTTGTCTATTGATTCGTCAAATTCCTTGCAGTCAATCATGGCTTTTTCCAAAGATGGTGAATAGATCAGCTTGATAGCAACACCCGGTAAATCTCCTGACTTTACTTCGGGAGGCATGACAACAAAACTCCCCATAAAAATCATTTTAAGTAATGTATTAATTTGAAGTTCAAATGATTGTGATGCTTCGGGACGATTCATAAAGCCTGCATCATCATCCTTCCCCATAGTGATAGCTTTTACCGCACCATACATATCTCCCTGAATCTCAACATCTTCACCTTTAAGTAACATGATTGGAAATGCGTATGCCATATTGTTTTGACACAAATGGGAAATAGCCAGTTCGTACTTGTCGATATTATCTTGTGAAAAGCTCCAGCAGGCACCGTGTTTGTCCCGATAATATACAACCGGACATTCGGTAAATCCATGATCGTGTTCTTCCACTAATGTATATCCTTCAATACCGAAATACTGTTTCACTTTGTTTATTGCTCCGGCTATTCCCCTTTTATCCTGCCGGTAACGGTACATTTTTTTATTATCCCACACTTCCACCCAAGAAATGAGTTCCTTTCCCTCTTCGTCATAGTCGCTGTATCGCCGGGCAAACAGTGTCATTTGACCGGTTATGGAATCGTAGTGAGGATAAAGAGTGTCACCATCAAAATAGGAGAGATTCTTGGTGAACACCTTGCCTTCATTCATATAGAATACGATTGCTGCATCTCCCGTTATTTTTACACTTTTGGCATATTCGTAAAATGCAATCTCCATATTTTTATCCAGCCATCCTTTTTGAAATTCGAGAAATATTTCCCGTGAACTTTCATCAACTTTGGTATCGGTCAGCTCATGATGAATGTCATTGCCACATAGATGTACAAGTTGTTGGATAGTGATTATCATCTGAAAGGGAAAAGAAGCACGGAATACTTTCTCCCGGAAGAACCGTTTCTTCTCTTCGTCATATTTCAGTCTGTCTGGGTAAAACAATTCCGAATTGATCTTGTGCCCTGAAGGATAAAACTCACGGATAAAATCAGCCTGCGAAATGAGCTGCCATGTCAGCCTATCACTGTTGTTTGTGAACGATGCGTTTCTTAAATCGCTCGTAATCCTGCCTTGCAAGTAACCTTCGGGAGTAACCCTTGCAAAAGGCTTTTTTTGTAAGAATCTCTGCTATCATATTAATCCTAAACCTTTTATGTGTTTGCGTTTATGTTTAATTTCAAAAATCATTCGCATAAGCAATGCTTCTATGAAGTCGGGAGAATGACCTACTAATTTTTTCATTATAATCTTCTTGATAATAGTCCAGCCTTTCTCTTCACTGTCTTCATCCTTTCGTATCGCTTTCCTTTCCTTGTCGAGAATCTGTCTAAGGGGAACTTTCTCAAACCCTTTGCCGGAGAACTTGCGTTCAAGAAGAGTCGGTTCAATGGAAATCTCCCGGTTGATAATTTTTTGTGCGAACAGATATGCCGCTTGTGATTTTAAATTCGCATAGATGTATTTGAATTTCTCTTCCACGGCTTCTTTGTTGTTGAATGGGATTGCATTCGGGAAAAAGCCTTTGAATATTTGTCCGAGTCCGTTAAGGTCATAGGTGAAGCATTCTTCTCTTACATGCCATTCTTCCAGCATCGCTTTTACGGTATCGACTGTTTTCTTGCTGTCAAGTTTGCAAACAAATATGTCTCTTATATGCCATCCTTCCCACAGCCACATGACAAGACTGTCGCCACCCTCAAATGCCGCATCACATGATACCCGGCGTATTCCATCACCTATCTGCATGGAATTGCGGTATAAGGCTTCCATGTGAGTCAGCTTTATTATATCATCTCCGGCAGCTTTGTATTTCCAGTTACCGTCAAGATCGCGTGCGCGTTGTTCGTCTGACTGGTTGACAAGGTTAGCCAAATAGGTCGGATCAGAAGACATCAGTTTTACATTATCGGAAAGTTTTGCTTCAATAAAAGTAACCGACTTGATAAACAGTTCTTGTGGTGTGCCATATTGCTCATACTCCGGCTTCCAGTAGGCGTGTATAATATCCTTGCATTGCTCATATACTTCCTCACGGGTATCTCCCCAATATATACCTGAAACATTGTCCCCGTCCATAAAACAATACCGGACTCTGCCATCACGTTCCGGGATTGGAAGACCATCTTCTCCGATCCACCAGTCAATGAATTTTGCAACCCAGCTGTCAGGATCAGGGTTACATGTTCCGATAAAGCGGTTACGGATATGAAAGGCGTTACGGTTACAAGTGATAAGGTATTTGAATTTGAGATATTCCATGTGGGTTATTTCATCCACACCTATATATGCGAACTGTTTACCTTGAAAACGCTTTTTGAAATCGTCAAGTGTGTCAGCATGATAGCTGAATTTTAAAAATCCACCTTTATAGAAATTCCAGCGCATGTCGTTTTTGGACTTGTTGTATTCCCCAAAATCATCATATAAGGTGGATGATGTTTCTACCATATCAGAGAGATCGTCTATCTCATGCCGGAGAAGCACAGAACGGAAGTTTTTATTTTTTATATCTTTCAATGTTTCCATAAGAAGAGTAAAAGTTTTACTTCCTCCACGGCATCCCCCACAGATGGTAATATCAGCCGGGGTGGAGAGCATGTTTTCCTGCCCTCCACCTTGTGCGATTATCTTATTCGGATTAGGAATTTTCCTATCCGCGTCCCTTAACATTTGGATATATTCATAATCAAGCACCAAACTGGCATTAACCGTTTTTATTCCACTATATTTCTCCATAAAAAGAAAACCGATCCTCACATTACACATGTGGAGACCGGCCTATAAGCTCTGATTCTAATATTGCAGTACAAAAATACGCATAAAGAGTATTATTTTCTACATTTTAATAGAAAATAATATCAAAAATGTTTTGAGAAAAGAAATCCAGTACATATATTTGCAACGAAAACATGGAGTATGATAAAAATTAGTGCGGATAAAGATGCAGATCAAAGGGAAATATACAACAAGATAGTTTTATGTCCGATATGCGGTCAGAAACTAACTGATATAAGCTATGTCAATGGTGTTGTTATATTGAGAGTGAAGTGTCGTAGATGCAAGAACTACATAAATGTGGATATTGTGGGTACAAAGTAGTTTTCAGGATAATATCGCGGAGTGGAGCAGCTGGTAGCTCGTTGGGATCATAGCCCAAAGGTCATTCGTTCGAGTCGAATCTCCGCAACAATAGTTGGAGTTGCCGCATTGTTTCTCCCTTCGATGTGGCGTATGGGGATAAAGGGAGAATATGGAAAGATGGCAGACGTGGTGTATGCGCCGGACTGAAAATCCGGTTAAGGTGATTCGATTTCATCTCTTTCCACAAAACCTATACGGTGTGGTTCAATTCCCACAGGTACGCTGAAATGGGGTATCGCAGGTTAGGTGAGTATAGGTATATTGTCCGGTTAGCTCAATTGGTAGAGCAATACACTGTTAATGTAAAGGTCGGTAGTTCGATTCTATCACCGGGCGCAATGAAGCGGAGATAGTTCAGTTGGAAGAACGTCAGATTCCAAACCTGATTGTCGGGGGTTCGAGTCCTTCTCTTCGCGCATATTGAGATATGGTGTAATGGCAACACAGCAGATTTTGGTTCTGCTATTCAAGGTTCAAATCCTTGTATCTCAACAAATGGCGTATTCGACTAACGGTTAGGTCGTCACCTTTTCACGGTGGAAACCAGAGTTCGATTCTCTGATACGCTACACAGAATGAATAACGTCCGAAATACAAGGGAAATGCGGTGGTTTCACCGAGACATCTTGTAGGTCGCATATTGGAAGTATGGGTGAGTGAACGATACCACCTCTTTGCTAAAGAGGCAAGCTGAAAGGCTTCGGAGGTTTGAATCCTTCTGCTTCCGCAAAACGGGTAGTTACCGAAGTGGCAAACGGGATAGACTGTAAATCTATTGGCTTTCGTCTTCATTGGTTCGAGTCCAATACTGCCCACTATTAAATGGAAAATAAGACCAAAGAGTCAGATTGATGCAAAAAGCATTGTCTGACTCTTTTTTTATTCAACATAAACACAAAATAAACACGATGGAACAAGAAAAAATCTTATCCACATTAAGTGAGAAACTTGGAGAAACCAGTTTTTCACCGCAGACATTACAGACGTATGTAGAACTTAATCCCATAGCCGAAGGTTCGGAGCCTGACGAGGCTTATTGGAACAAGGCTGTGAATTTTCTGAAAGGGATGCAAGGACAGTACAACCATGATGTCGCAACCAGAGTTGAGGACTTTAAGAAAAACTATAAGCCCCAACCGACTCCCCCGACACCTCCAACTCCACCGGTACCACCGAAAAACGATGATGAACTGGAGAAGAAACTGAAAGAACTGGAAGCACGTTTAGACGCGGAAGACAGCAAAAAGGTTCAAGCTGATTTGTTGAAGAAGGTTACGGCTGCAATGAAGGCCAAACAAGCGAATGATGATTATGTGTTGAGCAAGACCTTACAAGGGGTAACTTTCGATACCAAGAAAACTGTGGATGAACTGGTTACTGAATTTCTGCCGAAATATGATGCAGAATATAAGGCGTGCAGGGGTTATGGCACCGCCCCAAGAACTTCTGACGGTTCAGGTGGAACACAACACAATGCAGCCAGCAGATACTTTGAACGTAAAGGCAAGAAGGAAGGCTGGAAGAAGAATTGAAATTATTAACTCTAAAACAATAAATGTATGGGAACAATGGGTAACACGTTTGATGTGAACACCGTGAAATACGGACATGCCCGTAAAGTGTGGCGTGAAATCCGTCACCGTTATCCGGGCGGTGGTATGGTGAGCAACATTTCCGATTGGGTTGCGGTTGGCAAGATTCCTGCCGGTACAGCTGTGAAGTTTGATCTTTCAGGTAAGACATTCACCGCTTATACGGATGCACAGATCAAGGCGGCTGAATCAGATATTACCACTCTTGGCATTAATGGTTATTTGCAAGAAGATATTCTTGTAGCCAGTGGCAACACAAAGGCCAGTGGGACAGTAGTCTATGCCGGAGAGATTTATCAGTACATGTTTGACGAAGAAGTGGTCGCTATCCTGCAAAAGATTACTACACTTCCTCAAATTGTATGGGTGCAGTAAAAGAATTTGAAAACAACATTTAAAATACGACAATTGTATGAATACACTTCCTATTGATTTGTACAAGGTTATCGAGTATGGGCTTGGTGGGGACACTTGGCAAGAATTTATTGACCGTTACAAGGAGAAGTATGACCTACTTCAAATTGATGGTTTTGAATTTGAAGCAACCAAGTTGGATTATACTTTCTCCCAGCTTATTACGAGCCTCGGCGTGAAAACGCTGCCAGCTTACGTTGATCCGGAAAGTCCGGGTTATGAAGCTGCATTGGGAGAACTCGAAGGAAGGACGGGTAATATCCCGACTCAAAAGAAGTTCTACCGTTTGAACCGTGTGACTGTGAGACAACAATTGCAGCTGTTGCAACGGGTAGGCATGTCCGCATTGACGGAAGAGATGCAGAATGTGTTCTTGGGCTTGCTTGATGAAAGTGCTGACGGTCTTATCGGATCGTACTACAATGCGCTTACTCACCAGCGAATGAGAATTGTTTCCACGGGTAAGTTCACTATTGATACTGATAACAACCCACGTGGTTTGAAGGGTATCACTATTGACTTTAATATCCCTGAAAACCATTATCAAGTATTGGCCGGCACAAGCCGCTGGTGGACTAAGGATGAACATATTCCGGCAAATCAAGGCTCTGCCTCTGATCCGATTATGGATGTAAAGAACAGAGTGAAAGAGATTCGCCGCAAATATCATTATTTGGGCAAGATCAGGATGGAGCTGGCGCAGGACTTATGGGATGATTTAATGACTCATACCACGGTTCTTAAACGTATCGGCCATTCCCTCTATCCGACTGTGACGGATGATAGTACGGTTATTGCCAATGCACAGAATGAAGATGAAGACCGCCTGAAAGCCATTTTCAAGAAACTGGTTAAGGTGGATGAAATCGTGCCACGTGACAGCTATGCTTTTGTTGACAAGCCCGGTAAGGATGCGGACGGACAACCTGATCTTATCACTGAACAAGTGGAGAACTTCAAGGCCACCAATATTGCCTTTATACCAGTAGGCAGATCGGTACTATTCAAGGTGTGGAGCCTTTGACTTTGGGATATGAGGCAAACAAGGTTGCTTCTTATGACGGTGGACGCTTGAAACTGACACAGAGAGCCAATCCTGAAACACATTCAATCTATATTGAAAGTGAAGCCGCCCAAATGTGTGTGCCGAGAATGCCACAGTATATGTTCATCTCTACTGTAACTGTGTAATTCTTAAATTCATGCAAGAATGAATGAGGAACTTTCTCATACGGAAGATATGACCATTGAGGACTTTTTGAGTGGCGCAACTGCTTATGAAATAGCGGACAACGCCCTCAAAAGGGTTCTTGTCAAGCGGAAAATCGCTTTTGGAACAATGGTAAGTGAACTGACCGAAAGGCAGCTTGATCTTGCCACTGCCGATATTTACATGTGGTGTGCAAGCACTCCAAGCAGTAAGAATGATACCGAAGACAGTGACGGGGGATGGAAGCATAAGGAAGGTGGTTGGCAGACCAGTGCATACGACAAGCGGCAACTCCGTGAAATGGCGAAAGAACTGTATGAGAAATGGGATGAAGAAGTTGTAAAGGGCACTAAAATCAGAATAGTCAATTTTTGAGTATGAAAGTAAATAATCCACGGCATCCGCACAAATGTACTGTTTACCGAATTATAGGTGAGGATTCTTTCAGTGATGGTGAGAAGGTGATCTTGTATGAAGGTATATGCCGAAAGGAAGGTAGTACAAATTTGCGGACATTCAAAACCGATAATGTGATAAAGAGCGATTATCTGTTGAGCCTTCCCGGAATTGTTGAAGGAATATTGGCCGGTGATCTGATAGATGTCACGGACAGACAAGGCACTTTCACTCAATGTATGGTTACTGATAGCTATGCCGGAAATTTGGGAACAACTGTGTATTTCAATCTTGCAAAAAATTAACGCATGGATAACCGGAGCAATGAAGTATTGTTTGATGAAGGAATAAGGAAGGCAAAGGAGCTTGTTTCAGGATATATCTTTGATGTCTTGACTAAATGCTGTGAAGAACTTATCCAAGATGCACTTGATAACAAGTCAGGCTTTCGGAATCTTACGGGTAATACAATAACCAGTTATGCGTGCGGATTATTCATGGACGGTAGATTTTCCTATTTCGTTTGTAGTGGAGATTCAATGAAACAACCGGTGAGAGTAAAGCTGACTAAAGGTGAAACATTTGTAGGTGTCAGTTATGATAATCAGAACAGACGTTTTACTGGAACAATAGAAACTGATAAAGGTTATGGCGAAGCATTCTCCTTTGATTTCTTGAAAAGATATAAGTCGGAATCACGTAAAGGATTTGAGATAGTAATGTGCACGGGTACTGAATATTCAACCTATTTGGAGAATGTGTTGAATGCAGATGTTCTGACCGGAACATTTCAAAGGGCACAAAATACATTATTCAAGAACTTTAAACCAATGAAATGATGGGACGGACAGTTTATAGACGTATGGATATATTAAAACAAATCGCTGATGCAGTAACCGGCATTGGTGAAAAGGTTTTCATAACAGATCGTCCGGCTGCTGAACAAAAGGCGATGAAGGACTTTGTTGTTATCCGGTTGCCACAAACTATCCAAGATAAAGGAAGTACCTACCAAGACACTTACTGTCAGATAAACGTTTTTGCGCATGATCGCTCAAACGGTATTGAGAATACAGTCCGTTTGGATGAAATGCAAATGGAAGTGGTTTCAAAATTTCCAATAGTGACGGAATTGTTTTCAGCTGTAAGTCCACGATTGCTTCCCGGAGGAAATGACGGACTCGGTTTTCATTCCTTAATAATACAAGCGAAGCTAATAATAAACAAATGACACAAACTTAAAAAGATACGATTATGGCAGAGATTTCTATTACTACCAAACTGGAAGAGTTAAAGGTGCTCTTTAATCAGATGAAGGAGGTTTATTATGTGTCCAAAGTCAATAGTGACCTCGCAACTTTAGCGGCTTTTGATATGGAGCTGCCGGTACTCTCTGACGGAGTTACATTTGATACCGGAGCTGCCGATGTTTCCAAGATCAAGTTGACAACCGGAGCAACTTGGACTTCTATTGCTAATGCTGGAGATTCCGATATTCAGTTTCAAGTACCTTCCGTGGCAGGAAAGATCAATGACTTGTTACTGAACAAGAAAGCGGAAACGGTGACTATGACTGCTACCATTGATGGTGAGACTTATGAAGGTGAAGGTTACAATATCGAACCGAAGAAAGTAATCGGAGGACTCTTCATGCGTAGTGAAGACCGTCAAACAGCCTTGTTCTTACCGAATGTTGAGGGGTATAGCAACTTCGTCAGCGAGCAGGATAAGCCGGGGTACTTTAATGTATCTGTTTCTCCGTTGAATGATGCTAAGGGTGCCTCTATTTACATTTACGTAAAAAAGTGTCGAATAAAAAACTTAGGATATAACACTTTGCAAAATTCATATCAGCGAAAAGGTGGTGAGCTACTTGATACCGGCCACCACCTTTTTTCGTATAAAACACGATAAAATATGACAAAGAAGAATGACATAACACTTCCTACACCGGAGGATGAAAGGCTATTGAATGATGTGTTGGAAGACAGTGTGGACTATGTGGAAGTCCGAGGAAAGAAATATGGTATTTCATGGCTGAAAAGAGGGACTATACGCAAATTCACCAGTACCATGCAGAAATCGGGAAATGATGATAAGATCAGTTGCCAATGTGCAGCCGCTATCATTTTGAACGGATATTGGAAGATCAAGTTCTTCTATCCTTTCTTGTGGCGATGGTTCTTTTATATCAAACAATATGGAGATCATGAGCTGATGAAGGTTATAGCCGTCGGCAAAAAAAAAAATTCCAGTGGAAGACTACTTGACTGCTACCATATATCTGACCGCGATGAAGGACACGATGATGACAATGACAAAAGAGGAAGCAGAGCATATCCTTCACGAACCAGCTACGGACAAACGTGGGAAATAGGCAAGTCCTATCCGTGGCTGACAGAGCCTTTGAGAGTATTTGGGATTCCAATAAGCAAGCCCTTGTTTGGTATTTATTGGGTACTTACAAATGCACAAATTGAACTATTGGCAATGGATGTGTCTATTGTGGTTACAGATTGTGACAAGGACAACAAGGAAAAGAAGCACGATACGAAGAACTTCAAATCCCCTTCCGTAAGCGAAATAGAGGATGCTGCCAAACGCTGGAAAGATAAGTATGGCAATGGAGAAACAGCAATTAACATTAATGATTATAAGTAACACAAACACAATAATATATGGCTGATCTCGGTAATTTATATTTTGATATACTGTTCCGTGATAAGACAGCGGAACAACGTAAAAAATTGAAAGCGGAAATCACCAAAGACTTGCAGGCAAAACTTGATGTGGGTTTTGACAAGAAGAAGTTGGTTGGCGATATGAAGACTTTGCTTCAAAGTGAGAAGTTTAAGATCAATGTGGTAGTGGATAAGGCCAGTACCACACAAGCTGTCCGTGCCGCCTTGCAAGCCGCCGGGTTGAATACAAACTTTACAGCAAGTGATTTACGCGCCGCCAAAGCCGCAGCCATTCAAACCAAAGCGGAGGCTTCTGCCGCAGCTGCACGTGAGCTTGCGCGACAAAGAGCCGCCCGTGCCGCCAAAGCGGAACTGGATTTGGCTAATGCCCGTGAGAGATCAGCCAATGCAGCAAGGCGGCACATGACAGCCACTCTCAATATGAATGGAGCAATGAACAGCCAGTTGAGTATTGTCGGACAATTAAGAAATGAATTTTTGGGGCTATACTCCATTTATGCGGCACAAAATTTCTTACGTGCAGTGGTTGATATTGGTGGTGAGTTGGAGAATCAGAAAATTGCAATGGCCTCTATCTTGCAAGATGAAGGCAAAGCTACAACCATATTCAATCAGATTAAGAAACTGGCTGTTGCTTCTCCGTTCGGGGTTATGGATTTGAATCAGTATGCCAAGCAACTTTCTGCATATTCTATACCATACAATGAATTGTATGATACCATGAAAAGGCTGGCTGATATATCAGCCGGTGTAGGTGTTGATATGGGGCGTATCATATTGGCCTCGGTCAGATAAAGGCTGCTAAATTCTTGAAAGGAACAGAATTGCGGCAATTGACGGAAGCGAACATTCCTATGGTGGATAAACTGGCCGAGCGATTCAGTAAGTTGGAAGGCCGCATTGTCAGTGCCGGTGAAGTGCTTGATATGATCTCGAAAAAGAAAGTTACGTTTGAGGACGTAAAAGATGTTCTTTGGGAACTTACGGATGATGGTGGCATGTTTCATAACATGCAGGAAGTTCTTTCAGAATCAGTCAAATCCAAATGGAAGAACTTGGCTGATGCGATTGACATTATGCTTGGTGATATTGCGGAGTCAATGGGTAGTACATTGAAATGGACTGCCGAAAGCCTTACCACCCTTGCTCAAAATTGGAAAGAAGTTGTACCTTTTATAACAGCGGCCACAGCTGCGTTTGGAACATATCGGGTTGCGGTTTATGCAGGATCACGTGCCATGGGAGTGGCAAATGCTACATTAATAAAAGGAACACTCGCAGCTAAACAGAAAACAGCAGCGGATTTAGTGATGGCTTCCAATTACCGCACTTTAACTGCCGCTGAAAAAGGATTGATTGCTTCAAGAAATGCTATGACTACCGCAGAATGGAGGGCATTGGCTGTTAGTGGCGCATTGAACAAAGAACAAGCGTTGAGGTTGATAACACTTGGGAAAATTAAATCAGGTCAGGCAGGACATATTACCCAATTACTTAATATATCAAAAGCTGAACTTCAAGTGGCTATGTCAGCTGGAAAAGCTCGTGTGGCAATGGCAATGCTTAGTTATGGAGCCAAACAAGTTTGGACTGCTTTTAAGGGTTTGTTCAATCCATACATGTATTTGTTCGCTGGACTTTTTGCCATTACTGAATTATGGTATAAGTCCGGGCAAAAGGCTGACGAAATGAACGAGCGTATTTCCGAGCTGACAACAAGAGCACAAGACGGTTTCAAGAATTTAACGAAAGAAGCTCAAAAATTTGCTGATGTTGATCCTTTTAAGGCGAATGATGCCTCACTGATTTCTTCTATTGAAGAAATGAAAACAGCATTAAAGGATTATTCTCCAGTTTGGGCAGACACTTTTAATGAAACGTTTAAGACTGATGATGAAGGAAATACGGTTAAAAGCCTTGCAGAACAATATATATTGCTTCGGAATGCTTTGAATGATACAAAAGAGGCTTATAGATTGTTGAATGCCATAAAAGGTACGTCTGAACATGCCAATGAAGCGACTGACGGTTATTTTGATGACAGTTTTCTTGAAAATATCAATGACTACATTGATGCGGAGGAACGGGTAAACAAGATTATTGGCCGCATGTCAGGCAGCTATATCGAGTATTCCACCGCCATGCAGAAAGTTATAGCCAAACATGGTGATTTTGCCAAAGCCGCTTCGGGTAAACCGCTGAAAGAACAGCTATCCATCTCAAAGAATACCCCAAAGCATTGGCCAGCCTGAATAATGAGTTGCCTTTCACTGGAGGATATAGAGATGATATTTTTCAATTGCGGAAAGCGTGGAAAAACTCTAAGCGTATTTATATGGAAGATGTATTGCCGGATATGAAGACTTCCTATCTGGGTACAAGTCGAGGCTGAAAGCTGCCGGCTGGGATTTGGAGAATTTGAGTGATGCGCAGAAAATAGCTATCGGTTTGGATATAAGTTCTTTCTTTGATACGTTCGAGAAGATGCCGAAATATATGCGAGACTTCTTTAACGAGAAGACTCTTGAAGAAGAGTTCAATATCAAGATTAATGCTGAATATACAGAAGCCAGTCAAAGTTTTTCTGATTTGCAGAAAAAGTTCAATGAAGCCACAGATGGGCAATTTGAAGCCCAAATAAAGGTTTCCACAGATTCAGAGAAAATCATTGAAGGAATACAAAAAGGATACAAGGAAGCTAAAGAGACAACAAATCAATTGAAGCCGGTATTGATTAAAGCCGGAATAGATTTGTCAGGTATTGGAGCTATTGACTTGTCAAAACTTCCCGACTGGCAGAAGCAAATTGTATCAGATTATAAAAAGGCTTTCGACACAATGCAAGCCGGTGAGAAAGGAGCTAAAGAAATCGGGTTTTCTCTCACTGATCCAAATAAGGATAAGAGCAAAAAGGATGCCTTTGCCGAAAGATTGAAAGAACGGGTAAACTTACTAAAGGAGGCATATTCTGAATATAAGAAGTGGACTGACATTGTTGGAAAGGGAGAAGCTGCCAGCAAGGTTAAAGAATCGGGTATTTTTGATTCCTTATTTAAAGGTAAAGAACCGGTGAATATTGTAAATTATCGGGATGAATTGAATAAGATCCTTAACCAGCTTGACGATAAGACCAAAGAGCGTAGGGAATTGAAAGTCTCTATACGGAAAGTGCTTTTGGATATTGATGCCAACGCTATGAAAGAAGCTTCGGATAAGGCCACAAAGGAACTTGAAAGGTACGTGTCTGATGTTTCAAAGAAATGGGATATATACAAGCAGCTTATCAATGCCGGTGCAAGTAAGAAGGATGCTTCAACTTATGCTTTTGGTTTTTTGACTGATTATGAGAATGAAGCGCAATATTTAATAGATACAGTACAAAAGAAACTCAAAGAAAAGGCTGTTGATCTTCCATTCACTTTGAGTGACGATGAAGCAGAAAGTATATTAGGAGGTAAAGACAGCCCATTATATAAGCAATTTTTTAAGGTGTGGAAGGATGCTAAAGAGGCATTTGAGAAAGATAAGGTAAGTATTGCACTTGATGATACAAAGGTTATTGCCAATGCAAGATCAACGATAGAAAAGATACGAATATTAAGTGAACAGTACGCATCAAAGACTGGATTAAGTGTCGGAAAAAATGGGGAGTTGGTTGGTGATACGTCAGGTCTAAACAATGTTCAAGAAGGCTTATCTTGATGAATATAATAAGAAGCATGAATTGAAATTAAAGTACGACATTAATTAATCAACTTTGTTACTGGAGGGAAGAAAATATTTAGGAGATAAAGAGCAACGTTCATTCTCTGATTTGAAAGAGGCTGAACGTATCGCAAGGGAAATCAAGAATAATGCAAAGGTTTCCTATGATAGCGATGGAAAGCCCAATGGATTTACTTCTTTTTTTACGAAAGATGATGGTAGTATTGAAAATGTTAAGGGTGCTTATTCTTTGTTGGATAAATTGATAAAAGCCATCCCCCAGTTGCAAGATGCACAGTTGGCTGTAAATCCATTCAAAACCTTAGCGAAGAATGTAAAAGAACTTTTTACTTCTGAAAAAGACAGCGACAAACTGGAAAAGAAAATCGGACGGTTGGGAGAAAGTGCCGCTGAAAGTGCTGATCTTGTCGGCAATTTTGCAGGACAGATGTCTTCCATGTTCGATGCTTTGGGCAATGAGGGTATGGCCGATACAATGGGTAATGTGCAGGATGCCATGTCTTCTATAAGCAATATCGGGCAGGGATTCGCCAAAGGTGGAATAGTTGGTGGTATTGCTGCCGCTGCCGGTGAAGCTGTAAACTGGATTGGGAAGATAGCACAAGCACATGACAAAAAGCTTGATAAGGCTATTGAAAAAAGTAAACTTCGTGCTCAACAGTTGCAGTATATATACGAACAGATTGACGGTATTCTTGAACGTTTCTTGGGCAGTGGCACGGAACTAAAACTTGTAGATGCAGAAAATGACCGTACCCGGTTGAATCAATTAAATAATCAGATTGAGGCAATACGCAATAAGGGGAAGATCAACATCTTCGATTTGATGTCTTTGCAGAAATATAAGCAGGAAGCGGAAAAACTTCAAAAACGTGTTTCGGCATACGATGAAGGCGGTGCATACGGGTATCAACGTGCCTTGATGCAAGAACAACTTTCAGAGTTGGAGAAACAGCGGCAAGCCGAAATTGACAAGAAGAAGACGGATGATAGCAAAGTGGCTGATTATGAGAATCAGATTGCGGAGATGAAACAGCAAATAAAGGATTTTGCCGAAGAAACGGCTGAATCTCTTTATGGCATTAATTTGAAAGACTGGGCTTCGCAGTTGGGAGATGCCTTGTATGAGGCATGGCAGAAAGGCGAAGATGGTGCTGAAGCTTTCAAAAATAAGGTTGCCGATATTATGGGTGATGTTATGAACTCCATTCTCAAAATAAGTATTTTGGAACCGGCCATGCAACAGCTTCAAAAGATGCTTTTTGGTGAGGATGGAATGAGTGGTTATTTCGGCAAGGATTTCTCTCTTGACGAAAGGGAGTTAGAAAGTATTGCGGACTATCTAATGGGGGTCAGTGAGAAAACCGATGATTACTATTCCATGCTTGACAAACTGAATAACTATATGGAAAAGAAATATGGTATCAGCATGAAGGAAGAGGAAGAAGACAGTGGAAGTGGTTTATCTAAAGGCATACAGAATGTTACTGAAAATACCGCTAACCTTTTGGCTTCTTATATAAATGCAATCCGGGCTGACGTGAGTGTCAAACGGGAGTATGTGCGCAGATTGGTTGAAGAATTGTTCCCGGCCTATAATGTAATAGCACAAGCGCAATTACAACAACTGACAATGATACAGATAAATACAGCAAAGAATGTGGAATTTGTGGAAGAAATCAGAGATATACTGCATAGGAATATAAACGGTGTAAACAAATTTAATGTATGATTATGAACAGATTAAATAGTGAATTGAGAGGCCATGCCGTATCGTATGGCCTCTGCACACAATGGCAAGGTGACTGGCAAAATAATAAAAGCCAGCAAGAATTGATCGGAATGTATATACGGGGTATTGATTTTTGTATTGAACACGATTATCCGACAGTGGAATATATAAAAGGTAATTTTGACCGGAGTCTGCTTCATCAAAACCTTATTTTTGTTGATGAACCAGTGACCGGAGGCAACAATGGTGTATATGTACTGAACGGTAAATGTTCAGGCAAACTTTCTTTCGGTAAATTTACAGCCGCTACTCTCCATTTGCGCCATGATAGTGAATTGACTCTTGAAGTGGAAGATTGCGCCAAAGTTTTTGTGAGTGTATATGATCGGGCTAAACTACATGTAAGGCAAAGCGATGTGGCTAAAGTTTATGTATATGTTCATGGTGGAAACTGTAAAATAGAATCCGAAGGCAATGTTATGGTAAGATATAAAAAGAATAGGGACTAACACGTTTTCTGCAATATATTTATTTACAGTATTTTATATTTCTAAATTATTTGAACGGTATCATAAATTGCAACCAACATCTTGTCACAATACGGTAGATACGTGCATTATTTATATTATGTCTAAATTTTAGAGTAAATATAACTGTTTTTATTTACCGATTCTTACCGTTTGTTACTGATGTTTACCGAATTTATTTTTCTGATTTTTAGTCTGTTGTATGGTGAAAATATCGTTTTTATATTTGTGTCGGAAACAATGCTGTTAGGTTCATTTCGTGGTTGTCATGAACTGGAGTAAAATATTATAGGGCATTCTCTTTGAGGCAGGCAACCACATTAGCTTCATCGGGATTTGCCCTTTCTCTTTACTATTATGTCAAGCGTGACTATTATATTAAGGAGGGTTCAGTAGGTACGAGTAATGGCGTATTGGGGTTCGATTCCCTACCTACTACAAGATCGGACAAAATAATTCCCCAAAAGCGGAGATGTCCGAGCCGCTGATGGGGAAAACATTAACTTTATAGTGCAAAGATATGGAAAATTTTAATCAGTTAATACCTATTGATGAGGGAAAAGGTAAAAAAAGAACAATGACCTCCTTACAGATTGCGGAAATTACGGGCAAAACTCATTCAAATGTAATGCGAGATATTCGCAATATCCTTGAACAACTGGAAGAAAAACATAAATTCAATTTTGAATTGATGTTCAAAATCACAAAGTTAGGGAATAACGCAGAAAGAAAAGACCCTTATTATCTTCTCACTAAAAAAGACTGCTTGCTTCTCGCAAGTGGTTATGATGCAAACTTACGAGCCAAAATTATTAATCGTTGGGAAGAACTTGAAGAAAACAAGCGTGAACTTTCCCGTAAAAGGGAGAAATCTTTGTTAAGTAAAATCTAAATTTATAATATGAAAACAAATCAAGAAATGGTGCGATACATTGATAGTTTTTCTGTGGTTCAGCGCACGAGTGATGGTTATTTTGACGGAACTGAATTGCTTCGGCAGTGGAATAATGTAGAAGGGAATCCGAGAAGGCAAATGAGTAAATTCTTAGAATCTGATAATACATCAGAGTTTTTGAAAGCTCTTGCAGAGGATGAAAGCCATAGAGCAAAAATGCTCATTGGTGAAAATCAACTACTTATAAAAGTTAAGGGTAGAAATACGAAAGAAGGCAAAACACCCGATAAAGTTTGGATGAATCCGCTTCTGTTTATCAAATTTGCTATGTGGATAAATCCGGCTTTTGAAGTCAAAGTATTACGGTTTGTGTACGATGAAATGATTCGCTATCGAAACGATGCCGGGGATGCTTACAAAGAACTTGGCTCTGCCGTTCAGAAGATAGTTCCTAAAGAGTTTATGCCGAAAGCAATGCAAAAGGTTGGGGAAGCATTGAATTGGGTTGTGTTTAACTCACATGAGAAAATGCTTCGCAACAAGCAGGGTGATGAAAGCAAACAACGCGAACTGTGGCAGCTTGAAAAGAAGGTGGCTGATTTAATCAACGAGGGATTCATTACCAACTTCGATAATTTAATATCATACCTTAGAAAACAATATTCAAAAAGGAACTATCCTGCCGTGTTCCAATTACAGCAAGAAAATACAAATTTTATCCACTATAAATAATAAATCAATATGGAATTAGTAGAATTTATGAGCAACAAAGAATGCGTTGTAGAAACATTCAAAGTAAATGGTCTTATTGCAAAAGACAATACGGTAACAGAGAAAGGTTTAATGGCTATACAGTTCTATTTAGATATGATAGAGCAAAAGAAGCCAGAATTAGAAAATTGTCAAACGGCTTATATGTCATGTAGTGAGGTGGAGGAATGGGAAAAGAAAAACGCTGCGGCTTCGGTAAGTTTTGACAGCGGAGGGGTAGTCGAGTTTCTCCCGATAGAAATGTTCTCAAAAGATGCTAAAATAGAAAAGGGAGGTGGCATAAAAGGTATGCTTATTTCAATGTGCGATTGCGCATGTGAAGATGAAATATCCGAAATAGTATCTTCAAATGATGAAATTCGTAAATTGAGAGATGCGCTTAACAAATATCTCGAAAGCTGAATACTTTTGGCTAAGAGTGGCAAAATGCACAAAATAAAATTGGGCTGACTTTGGAGCCAGCCTAATTATAATTTATACGCGAAAACATTAGCCAGATTATGTTAGCTCAATATTTAATGGTAGTCAGCGTTAAAAGACGTACTAATATCTTTATATTTAGAATATAATTTGATTTTATAAATATTATATGTTCCACGACCATTAAGTATAGACTTATCTACGCTTTTATTTGCGGATTTAAATATAAAATAATAATTACCATAAGGGATTGTAGTTTTATATTTTCCCGTATTGTCAATCGTACAACTATATTTTACTTTATTTGATTTGAGAATATCAACCAAACATATAGCTAATTCACCTTCTCTCCTAATTTGTTCTTCAGCGGAAATGTAAAAGTCATATTCTTTTAATTTGGCTATTGCTTGTTCTTGCCCAACAAGTTCTTTCCATTTGATGTATTGTAACAAAGATTCATACCCCATTTGTATAGAGTCATTTTTTTAATTCAATATCTTGTTTGAAATATTTACATGGTATAATATATAATTTTGCACCAATATCGGCTTTCGTACCTGAACCATTGTCGTAAGTTACAAGCCCATTTACAGATGAATAACTAATCTGTTTGTTCTGCGAATAGGAAGTAAAACACATAATAGTATAAAGCAAAAAGAATAATATATTTTTTTTCATTTCTTATGTAATTTATTTAATAAATATTTTATGTCATTCTTGAATCTTTTTATATTAAAACGATTTTCGGGAAAATCGACATAGAAGAAAAATAGCAATGTTGAAAATGGTAGTATGACTACATAAAATATAATCCAATGCCACCCAGTAACACTAAAGCAGATCAGAAGAATCACTACTATCCAAACTAAAACTCCTAACATATAATAACCTCTTTTATAATTAAATGCAAAAGTATTAATAAATAAAATTATGACAAATGATATTTTTTATGTTTTTCAACATACACGTGGAAGCAAGTTAGGGGTTGAGTATAATAATCTACTAAAAAATGCTTTTATGGCATTATTTTCTATGATTATATAGAAAATACAATTATATTTGCGTTGAAATAAGATTAAAGTATAAGGCCATAGAGCTTGTTGTGGAGACTAAATATCTCTGCGGCAAGCTCTTTTTTAATATATGTATATGAACGAACCGTATTCTATTTTGATGCAGAAAACTACCGAGAATGCTCCAGTCAAAGACAGCTTGGCGCATTTTGGAATTGTGTGCACAGAATTTCCGTTCAAGCCGGGTGGGGAAACGAAAGATTTACCAAACGGGATTGGCCGGATGAAGACGGTGAAGATACTTACATACCCGATAAGCTGCTATTAAAGGCATACGACTTGGAAGCCGAGATGTGCTATAAGGGAGATTTGGGTACTGCATACGATAAAATTATGGCCTTTCAAAACTATCTCACGGGAGAAAATGGTGACGGTGCCACCTTGAAAATATATAACTCGCACACGGGTATCGGGCGGCAAGGACTTTACTTACTGGAGGTTGGAGATTTTGAATTTAATAAGTCCAATATGGATGAAGTCTTGACCTTCCCGGTAAAATTCAGAGTAACTGATCCTCGAACTCAAATAATCCCCTCGTATAGTGTTGCGGAACCGACAAAGATAGTTGCATTGGTTGAAAAAGTATAGCTGTATGGCATGGAAGGTTTATGATAAAACTGGCAATACGGTACGTTGTACACTGAAAGGTTTGGAGTATAATGGTACATGGATGGGTGCATGTTTTGTGACAAGCACTCTGAAAAGTGCCGTACCCATTCTTTTTGAGATAGGTGACTATGTTATGTACCGTGGTGAGAAGTTTGAGATAAACTATGATCCTACGGCATTAAAAAAGGCGGCAAGAAAAACTTCGGGAGAAGCGTTTGTCTATGATAACGTAAAGTTCAACTGGCCGGGAGATGAATTGACGCGATGTGATTTTCTTGATTATGTGAAAAGTGATAATCAGATACACTTCACTTCTTTGCCTAAGTTCAGTTTCTTCGCTTCGTCTATACAAGATTTGGCAGACCGTGTTCAAGTAAATCTTGACCGTATATATACCGGAGCACAAAAATGGACGGTTGCCGTACACCCTGAATATGTGAGCACTACCAATGTAAACATTGATGTGAACAATATAAAGGTATGGGGTGCATTGGAGTTGTTCAATTCAAAATTTGGTGCGAACTTTGTTATTCGTGGCCGAACAATAACAATCGGTACTGCCGGTATTGCTGTGGGCAATATTTTCAAGTATGGACGTGGAAACGGTTTGTACGAAATTCAACGTACAGCCGATGCGGATCAACAGATTATTACGCGATTGCGTGCATACGGTAGTACAAGAAATATGCCTAACCGGTATTATAATAAGCTCTCAAACAGTTCTCTTACCAATTATTTGCCGAATAACATGGCCGTGGAAAATCTGATGTTACCTGATTTTCCTAAGACAACGCTTGATCCATATATTGACAGTAAGAATATTGCTGTGCTTGGCATTCGGGAAGGGAGTGTTTATTTTGACGGTACCGGTGGTTTGGAGGAAATATGTCCTTCAATGGAAGGTATGACCGCCGAACAGTTGAAAGATGCAGGTATTTATGTATCATTGGATGCCGGGGATAATGGCAATCTTGACGAAGTGGCTGATGCCGAACAACTGACAGATGATGGTACAATGGATAGCCTGAAGGAAGGTGAAGATGTCCCACCTTTTACAATAACGCTAAAAGATGTTGGTTTCAATATAAACGATTACCTGACTTCTGAAACAGCCACCATTAGCATGAAAAACGGCATGTGTGGTGGCCGGGATTTTGAAATAACCAAATGTGAGAAGAAGGGCAATAAATATGTGCTGACTTGTAACCGTGTATATGATGAAAGTCTGAAATTATATTTCCCATACAAGGATTACAATATAAAGTCCGGTGACAAGTTTGTCCTGCTTTATATTGATATGCCGGACGTTTATATTCAGGCCGCTTCACAACGGTTGCTTGCTACCGCGAAAAAATATCTTGCAAAGAATGACTATGTGCGCTATTCGTATGAACCGAAGGTGGATGATATTTTCATGGCACGCCAACATGATGAGGCTGTTGCAAGGGGGGAAGCAAGCATACATGATACTTTGAAAGAAGGGGACTTGATGCTATTCACTGATAGCGATCTTGGTATTGAAGGCAGCATCATTATTGATACCCTTATTATCAAAGAGGGAGAAGATATGATACCGAAGTACACTATGACACTTCGGGAGGAAAAGGCTGTTGGATCGCTTGAAAAAATCCAAAATCAGATAGACTCTATTGCAGGTGGTGGGCAGGGAACCGGTGGCTTGAATACCCAACAGATACAGTCTATCATCCGTTCACTGGGCAATCAGCTTTTTCTTTCGCGCACCCACAATGATACGGCAGCTGGCTTATCGGCTTCTTAGCCGGTGCTATCTTTGGTGCAAGCGGTTTTGCAGAGGGTTTGACCGGCTTTGGGGCGAAAATAGACAGCATGGGACGTGGGTATATGGAAAGCCTCACGTTACGCAGGTTTTTAGAGGTGCCGGAATTGCGTTTTAACCGTGCTGAAATTGTGCTTGGTGACAAATGGCGTTCTCCCGGTGCTGGAATTATAGAGAGTGTTGAGCCTGATTATGATGCTGATGGTAACTTGCTACGTTCCGGGACAATAAGTTTGAAATTACAAGACGGTGAAATAGGTGCTGTGGCTGTGGATGATATTTGCATGGGGTATTTCCATGACTATGAAACGCCGGGGAATAATGCGGTATCTGATATAGATGATAGCCGTGGCAACCGTATGTTTGCCGGTTTCTGTACAATCTATTTTCGTATTACAGAAATATTGGATGCCGGAACAAACAAAAGGTTTCGCTATGTGCTTCGTGGTGTTTCTGATCGTTGGCAATATTCTTTCCATCCGTGTGAGGCTTTGCATTTTGTCGCTTATGGCAACTTTACAAACAAGGAACGCCAGACTTCCGCTTATGAGACGAGGACATACCGCCGTTTCTTGGTAGGGGTAAATGACTGGGAGTTTACAAAGAGTATGGTTGCAATGCAAGATGGGGATTTGAGCAATCTCAACATCTTCGGGTTGGATATGACCGGTTATTCTGCTTATCTGAATAACATTTATATGACCGGCACAATCGAACAGTTACAGATAGATGCACCGGTACGCATTGAGATTGATACGCAAGGTGACAATTTTCTTGCTTATGGTGAATCAATGGAAATTACTTGCAAGGTCTTTAAAGGTTGGGAGGATATTACAGACACAGTTAGACAATGGGCTATCCGAAGGGATAGTGGAGATACCGCCGATGATGAAGCTTGGAATATCAAGCATAAGGATTTCAACGGTTCAATAACGATACATAACACAAAGGAAATTAGTGATTTAGGAAATAATTCAGTAACAGTGGTAAGTACCTTGTTTACCATAACGGCAACAAATGATACTGCATCAGTAGAAGCAATTGTGAGATATGATAGAGAGTGAAAAGAAAAGAATCAGAAAAGAGTTTCAACCGCTTACGATTGCAGTAAGCTTGAAGATAATGACACCGAACAGTCCGGCCAATCAGGTCTATAATCCGGTGGCAAATGAATATGATCCTGACCGTGGGGTTACTCCACTGGTGATTTTACCGGAAGTCATAGCGAATGCCGCTGACGGTAGCTGGGATATGCCTTATGTTAATTCTTTGTTGGCAGAAATGAACTGGTTTGCTAATGGAGAGAATATTTCTGCAATCAGTTCATGGAATGGGAAGTACAGTATAGATACGGTTGGAGATACACGCGGTGCCATTACCATAAGCAGAAATGTGGCTCCGGGTGAAAGTTTTGAGTTGTATTTTGAAGGTCTGATAGCTGATACCCGGCTTGGGGTGAATATTCCCGTTAAGACTGACTCTATCATGTTGACAACGGTAGATAAGAGTGAAGATACCTACGGTTTGTCTATTGGGGATAGTCAGATAATCCAGTACAATCCATTTCTTGACAAGCTTTTGTTGTATGATTACAAGGTAGCCAACAATTTGATTTCCGCATCTACGGCCAATAGGAATGCAGCTTTGGATGAAAATTCATACGAGCGCACCATTCCACTTATGGTAACAAAGGGAGTGAATAAAATAACTACCGGATATACAATTGAACTTTATCAGGTGAACAGCATATCAAGTCAAACAATACTGACTACCGCAAACCATGAAATAGTGGCTTTGTCCTTAACCAGCCTGATAATGGACTTGCGTTTGGTCGAGAAGGGGGATTACTTGCTGTTGGTGAAGGTTGGTGGAAAGGAGGTTGCAAGACAGCAATTCTCCGTCAATCGTGTTTATCCCAAATTTACGTGCATACCGGCAAGTCAGGCTTCCATCAATCCTGATGAAATCCTGCACAGGAATATAGCTATGGTACAGTGGAATGGCGAAATTGTGCCGATACCGGCACCGATTATCCGCATGGTATGGTTTACGGATAGTGCAAATAAGACCGGGGTACAATGGCAGGAAGGAGAAAAAACTGTGATAATGTTGGATGGAACCGGTATTGGTGAAACTTATCTTGATGATTGGTTGGATGTGTACATTAAGGCCGAGCAGAAAAAGGCTTTCTCTGTATTAACAGATGGAACAAATGAATATACGGACAGTAACGGGAACATATATATAAATAATTGACATGAGGTATGTTGTAGCAAATAAGGAAAAGGCTTTGGATGCCGGGGTTCTGTTGTTGGGGCACTTAGTAAAGGGAGAATCCATTGTCTTGAATGAAAAGGAGGTAATGTGTCTGCCTTCTCTTGATGGAGAACTGGAAGATAGAATACTGTTGTTGGACGGTATTGTTTATACTAATACAAGCATGAATAAAATTATATCAGAAGGAGGTTGGGAATATGGCAGAAAATTATAGTGCCCAAAATAGCATCACAATCAAACGTCTTCGTTCCAATGACAGTTTGATGCTGACTTTTGAAAATAATGGCATTCCATTGTTTCAGGCCGTAGATGAAGCAAGTGGGGCTGTCTCTCCTGATTGGAGTATAGCTGCGAATCAGCCGGTACGGACACCCAAAGTGACTTCAGCGCGTGGGTTGGCGGTCAGTTTGTCGCGCCATAGTTGGGCTTACAATGGAGTGGCTTTAAATTTTAACGGCACGGAAAGTGGAGGTTGGAAAAAAGACAGTACGGGCAAATTCTCTTTGAATACCAGTACCGGTGCCATTAAAATTATCGGAAACTTGGCGAGCAAAACGAATATTGCGGGAGATACATTGACTTATTCATGTGTCGCTTCTACGGCAGGTGTTGAGTATAATTTGACCGGGGAACTGCCTATTGCCATTCAGAATATGGGAGCCAGCTCTTACTATCTTGCCATTCTTGCGAGTACTGAACAGCTGACAAGCCAAGTGACAAGTTGCACATTGACTACAAAATTGTATGCTGGTGCCAATGCGATTACCGATTACTATGTAAAATGGTATAAGGACACGACGGCTTGGGCTGATAAGAACGGGCAAAAGAGTATAACTGTTACTCGTGGTGATGTGGATGGTACCCAGTTGTTCATAGCGGAAGTTTATCAATCTTCAGGTGCTTCACAACCGATAGCACGTGCCGGGGTACGCATTGTTGACACGGCAGATGAATTTCAGATTGTGTGTTATATAACTTCTTCCAACAAAGAGGTTGATACCGGACAGCCCGTTACAGTAAGTGCCAAGATTGTAAATATGACTACTGGATCAACTTATACTCCTACTTCCGCATCGTGGACTATGGATGTGATGGATAAGGAAAACTGGAAGAGTTTGAAGCATTCTACAATAAATTCCATATCTGTGACAACAACGGAAACTGATAGGAACGGGACTCAATATGATGTTGATGTTTTGGCAGAATGTAAATTTAATTAACAAAAACAAGATAATATTATGGCAACTAAAGGATTAGGAAATGAAACATTGGTGACTTCCATTCTGCGCTCCAATACAGTGCTGGTAGAAGTTGGTGGTAGTGTTAGACGCATTACCGTAGAAAACTTCATGAAGCTATCAATAATGGCGATGAACAAATGTTGAGGCAGGTGGCTTGGGGGATTCCAATCAAACAATCAACCCAAAGTAGCACAAACTATGGTGTTATAGGTAATACTGCTGCATGGACGGAATACAAGTTGTATTGTGGCCGTTATCTCGTAACGAATGATGGAAGGGCTGCTAAAATGTCCCCTACCAATAGTGCGGTGTTTGCTGATGGTACTGCGGTAGATGAAACCAAAGGGCACGTGATGTGGATAGGGCCACGTTTGTATTATCGTGTACAGACTGACAGTGTGAGTGGTTTACCAGTCTTATGGCTCTCGATGCTACCTATTGGCGGTGAATTTATCGGTGGGGCAAACGGTGGAATGTATAATTGTATTGGGGCATATAAAGGCTCCATGTCAGGTAGTGCACTTGTCTCACGTTCAGGAGTTGCACCGGCAGGCAGCAAGACGATCAACGCATTTTGGACTGCTGCACAAGTAAATGGTAAGGAATGGGGGCTGACTGATTACGATCAGCGAAAACTTATTATGATGTTGGGACTGTCCCAATATGGAGATACCAATATTCAAGCCAAACTCGGTTATGGTGTAGGTGGTAGCTCCAGTAAAGATTTGTGGGCTGCTGCGGCAGCTTTGAAAACTGGTGCAACAAAAAGTCTCGGTGACAACTGGGGTAAAATTGCTATTTCTGTGGTGAATGGAAGTAATACTGGGGTGGATTGCTCACGGGTGAACATGATGGGTATAGAAGATCCTTATGGGTGGCAATGGGAATTTCTGCAAGGAGTATTTTGTGGTAGTTCCAACAATAGTGCTCAAAGTGGAACTGAGATTTTCATTTATAAGGGAAACCGTTTACCAACTACTGCTGAATTGGCTGCGCATCCAAATGGCGAATACAGACAAGCTACCGGCAGACAGTTTCCGGCCAAGTGCAGGAAATAATTCTTGGGGAACATTTTGATATTTTCCCGAAAAAGATCGGTGGAAGCAGCACTTCCTATTGGGCTGATTATTCATGGGCAAACACTACTGGGCAGCTGGTTCTTTGGGGCGGTTATGCGAATCACGGTGCGAAGTGCGGCCTCGCTGCTGCGAACTCGAATACCGATTGGTCGACCTCGTCTGCGACTGTCGGCTCTCGCCTTGCGTATTTTGGAGATTTAACATTTGTTAGCGGTGCATCTTTGATGGCTGCATGACAGACTTTGAAAGATTAGTTCTTTGAATTTCAATCAATTAAAACCCGTCCACCTTCTCGTTTTACGGCAACGGACAACGGGACGAAAGCCGAAAGGCGTGGACGGTTGGTAGAGGGGAACAAGAGCTGGTTCTTTGGGGCGGTAATGCGAATAACGGTGCGAATTGCGGCCTCGCTTATGCGAACTCGAATAACGATTGGTCGAACTCGAATGCGAATATCGGCTCTCGCCATACTTATTTATCGTAGAGTAATCTGCGAGTTCTCCGAGCCATGACCTTGCAGGATTTATATCGTTGCAACGTAGTAATCAATTGGTTACGATGTCAGAAAATCAAGAATGCGGAAAGGTTGCCCTATTTGCGAAAGGCGACAAGCGGTGTTAGTAGGTTGGTTCTCGAAAGCTCCGGGCGAATTATTCAAGCAAGCAAAAACAGCTTGCAGTTATCGGAATAATTAGAATGGTCTGAACAAGACAAAATTGGAAGTATGGTGTAAATTTTAAAACAAAGCAGCAGTGAATATTGGAAGAAGTGATATTGATTGGAAGAGTCTGTCGCATAATGAAATTGATAGAATTATAGCGGAAGGATAGAGGCTGACAATAAACGGATAGAAGCAAACGGTGGAAAGAAACCTAAAAGAGTCGGATATATTCTTGAACGCATTGCAGAAATAAACAATTTGCGTGAAGCGGACAGAGAGGCACAAGATGGGAAGGTTAAGAAAAATCGTTTTATCAGGCGGCATAATCTTCACCCAGAAGAAGACCTCCGAGCTTTGCAGTTGATGATTCTGACATTGGATTTTCCGGTACCGGATTATAGCGTGATGAAGGTAAAAAGTGATGCAGGAAAGGTTCGAGATATTGTCAAACAGAAATATTTTCCGTGGCGTATATTGCACCATGCAATTATGAGGGTGATTGAAGAAGATGTTTATAGAAATTTGATTTATGATACAAGTGCGTGTATCAAGGGAAAGGGATTACATTTTGGAGTAAGGAGAATGAAACGTTTTCTTCGCCGGTACCCGGAATATAAATGGTTCGTAAAGACTGATTTCAAAAAGTTCTATCAAAGTATTCTTCATGAGCTTATTGCTGCATTGAGAAGGAAATTCAAAGATGAACGATTTATTAAATTGATCGAGATAGCTGTTTTATCGTATGACAGCGGAACAGAGTTAGTTGACGTATTGGAGAATGAAGTTGAACGGAAGAAGAGGTGTTCCGATTGGAGCATTTACAAGCCAACCTATCGGGAATTTTGCGGCAAGTCGGATAGATCATACAATGAAGGAGAAATATCATGTCAAATGCCTGCATAGATATTGCGATGATAATGTTATGCTGGCTCGTTCTAAGTCCGAAGCGTTGTTTCTTATTCGTGCGTATGAACGGGAAAGTGCAAAAATTGGGTTGGTAGTTAAAGCAAACAGTTGTATTGCTCCGATAGGGACAGAAACAAAGAATGAGAACAAAAAGCATAGAAAGCGAAAACGTAGTAAGAGGAAGAAGGATTAACTTTTTGGGCTATTGCTTCACGAAAGATAATGTTCGGATGCGTAAAAATATGAAAAAGAACTTTGCCCGAAAGGTGAAACGAATAAAAAGCCGGAAACGTAACCGCGAGATACGAGCTTCATACTGGGGTTGGTGCAAGTGGGGAGATTGTAAAAATTTATGGAGAACAATAACAAAATAATGATATGAGTTTTGCAGATAAAGGTATCAAACAGAGTGGCAGAACGAAGGACGGAAAGAAGTTCTTCGATGTAAAAGAAACAAGATTGATGGATATTCTCAATGTCCCTATAACAGTGGTGGACTTTGAAACGAATGTGAAGACAAAGCAAGGTGAAGGAAGATATTGTGTTCTTTTTGAACAGAACGGACAACGTAGCAAATTCATAACGAACTGTTATAATCTGAAAGATGTGTTGGATCAGGCTCGCGAAGCGGAGAATAACGGTCAGAAGATTTTTCCAGTGGAGAATGTGATTGTCAAACGGCGTTCGTTAGGTGACGGGAAGAGTGCTTACTATTTTGAAGAATAATTGTAAAAATGGAGGTAATTTATGAAAAGTTATGGAACTCTTGTAGGAGAACTGCCGACTGGTGTTGAATTTGTACTTGAAGGTGCGTTGTTACGCATTTACTTTGACTTTGAAAGAAGAGAAGCCGTTCAAAAGACCGGTTCGGAAGATATGGTGGTTGAAGACCAGTATGTCTGTGAAAATGTGGACGTTGAAGGAGAGCATGATTATGATAGTATTGTAAGTGCATTATCATGGAACGTTATGATGCGAATAAGCGTGATGCCATTTTCGCTAACTTGGAAATGGCACGTGATACAACTTCGGTACTTGACGAAGATAAGCGTGCCGAATATCTGAAAGAATATACTGATTATCAGAGTTATCGTATCAAGGCTAAAGAGATCGCAAAAGAAAGTATTAGCAAAATTGAAGTAATCCGGTATGGAGGCGCAAGGCATATATTAATACGAAGAAAGGCCAAAAATGGAATTGACGGTACTAATGGGGAACCGGGGAAAAACGGGCTGCAAGGCTGTATTCTCCGGCAATCCGAATGGGCTAAAGGCATAGAGTATCGCAATGACGAGGCTTTGACTTCCGGTACCCGGTACTTGGATATTGCAATTGTGACTACCGGTGCTAATACGTTTAATGCGTATAAATGTCTGAAAACTCATACGTCCAGTGATTCCATTCCGGTGACAAATACAACTTATTGGCAGAAGTTTAATTCTTTGGTGCCAGTGTACACTCCGCTTATCATGGCTCAAAATGCTATTCTACGGTTCATGCAGGGTAATCAGCTTTTGATAATGAAGGGCGATAATAAAACGGTTGCAGCAGGTCTTGTTGGTGGTGACTATCCGTTATGGGTTGGAGCTACAACACCGACTGATGCGCCATATAAGGTGAGTATAGCAGGGAAACTCTATGCGGCTGGTGCGGTTATTTCAGGTGACAGCACTTTTGAAGGTACATTGAAAGGTGTATCAGGCTCTTTTACAAGGTTGAATTGCGTGAATGCTGCTGGTGATGCGGTTGGAGGAATCAGCTTTGGAAGTGATGGAAGAATGTGGTTTGATGGTGATATGTATCATCAAGGTACTAAGGATAACCGGTCATTACGTTTCTACACTTCTGACTTATGGTGTAGAGGCGTGTTTGGCGCAAGGGAAAGAAGCATTATGGTAGTTTACGGCTCCTATGCCTATGTGTACACAAAAGGTGCTGATAAAACCGGTACTTATATACCTTTGACTTCCGGGACTTCCTCTGCTAACGAAACTTATTATACAGTTCCTTGCTATTCGCCAAGATACGATTATAACGGTGAAACTTCGGGTTTTCCAGTTGATACGGTTATATTTAGAATAACATCGAATGTAACCTACCGTTATCTTTTGAGTCTTGCCGTCACCCAAAGGATATTCGTGGTTAATGCAAATGACAATTATAATAATGTTCAGATATACGCGAATGGAACAAAGCAAACATTGAATGGCGGTTCCATGCACCATTGTATGCAGTTGGTGGATTTTATGTATCCGTCACCGAACTCTGACTGGTTGGGAAGAGGACTGATGTTCGGTGCTTCAAATGATAATGATTGGAAGTGATTATGAAAAGGATAAATTTTGAAAGAATTGAGATATTTGTTGATATTGATAAGACGAGATGTTCCGTTGAGAACTACAAGAAGGATTTTGCTAATATCATTTATCAACTTGGCAGGGGAATAGAGGCTCATGCCCTCGCATTTAAAATATTCAACTCCAATGGAGAAATTGAGTATAACGATGAAGAGTGTAATATGATTAAGGAATACGCAAGTTTATGTTCCCCAGCCTTTATTGATGCTATCAACAAATTACTATTGGAATAAAAATAATAAACGCAAACACAAAAGGATATGAACGACATTATTGAAACATTCATTCACGACCATTTGTTTTTACATTTGGTCTTGATAGCGGTAAGTATGACAGCTATCATAATCGCAATGGGGATAGATTTTATTTCGGGGATTCAGAAGGCGAAACAACGTGGGAGCTTCGTACCTCGAAGAAGTACAAAATGACAGCGACAAAAGCGAAGAAATATTTTAATCCGTTTCTGACACTGGTTATGATTGATCTTATATGTTGCATTGTCATTCCATTTCCAGTATTCGCTATGTTATGGGCGGCTTATTGCGTTTTCTGTGAGTTTAAATCGGTACGTGAGAAATCATGGGAAAAGGCTGAACTTCGGAAAGCGGAAAAGACTATGAGTATAATCATTGAGAATAAAGATGATATAGCACGGCTGGCTGCACAAATATTGTTTGAAACACAAAAAGAGAAGGAGGATAAAAATGACACGGGGACTACGGAATAACAATCCGTTGAATATACGGAGAAATAATACAAAATGGCAGGGCTTGTCTGTAACGCAGACAGATAAAAGTTTCTTTCAGTTTAAAACTATGGCATACGGTTACCGTGCTGCTTTTAAAACCCTTCAAACTTATATTCTTAATAAGTATGACACTGACAAAGATGGTACGGCCAACGAACTTGAAGATGTTATTATGCGATGGGCACCGCCATGTGAGAACAATACTGACGTGTATATTACCACAGTTGAAAAGCGTTCGGGCATATCTCGTCATACTGTTCTGAATAGAAATAACCGGGAACAACTTATTGCGATAGTGGCTGCAATGAGTTATGTTGAGAATGGCGTTCCTGCAAATATGGATGATGTAAGGAAAGGTTGGGAATTGATATAGGAAACAAACATATAAATCATAGTAGTATGGCAAACTTGAATTTTACTCTTAAAGAAGAGGATTGGTACGAAAGCCAACCTATACAGTTATCTACTGGGAAATTTGCTATCAGCATCAATTTTGGAGATGCAGCAAACAACAGAGTTGTTGTGTACAAAAGTTCTAATGGAAAGGATTATGTACCTTACAAAACAGCACTTGGGGTTGGAGAGTTCTGTGATATGAATGTCGACGGGTTGATAACCGGACAATATGTTATGGTAGGATGTAATGAACTTCCTATTTCATCTTCATTTTTGGAAAGTTCTGATGGTGGCAGCAGTGCGAGCAAATCGGATATTTTAGCAGAAAGCGGACGTGCTCAACTGGCAGAGTCCCAACTGGAACAGTCCATAAATGCGGTGAAGACCGCTTTGGATGAACTGGTTGGTACTGTTGATGCGACTACGGCCATTGACACCTTCAATGAAATTGAAACCTTCCTTGCAGGAGTAACCAATGAAAAAACTCTGACTGGAATGTTGGCTGTTACTGATGGAAAGGCCGTGACCGCACAAACAACGGCTGATGCTGCAAAAAGTACAGCTCAAACAGCTCTTAGCAAAGCCACTGCCAATGAAACAAAACTTAATACAATACCTGAAATGCCAGAGAATGACGGTAAGATATATGGTTTCTGTAATGGTGCATGGGTAGTTATTGCGGAAGTTGGTAAAAATGTATATACAGATTGATTATGAGATTGAAGATAGGTATAGGAGTAATCTTTGTGTTACTCCTTGCGACAACCCTTTTGATGTACCGGTTGTGGCAGGAAGAGAAGAAGGAAAGTGCCCGACTTTCAGATAATATGAAAAGTCTCTGTACTGGGCTTGAAGAATATAAGATTAGGGATAGTCTAAATGCGGTTGAAAACCATGTTTTACGGCTTAACATAGAAGAATTGAAAGAGCTGCGGAGTGCGGATGCAAAACTAATAAAAGAATTGAATCTGCGTCCAAAAGAAGTCGAATATATCACAACCACAAAAGTTGTCACTAAAGACAGTATTGTATTTGTTCTGAAAGACAGCTGTTTCAATTATTCAGATAAATGGGTGGATTTTTATGCAAATATTCCTGACAGCACATTTACTTATGAAGTGAGAGACAGTCTTTCAAGTGCGATAAGCCGGATATATAAACACAAGTTCCTATGGTGGAGATGGGGTACAAAGGGATATAAACAAACGATAGTTAATCATAACCCACGAAGCAAAATCGTTTATAATGAAATCGTAAAGGTGGAACATTAATTAATAAGAAGGGAGCCGAAATGCTCCCTTCTCCTTTTTTTCTTTAGAAAGGCAAATCGTCTTTTTGTTCCCCGAAATCCACTGGCGGTTGAGGTATGGCGGTTTGTACGGGTGCCGTGGTGGATGATGCCCCCTGATAATAAGTTTGGGGCTGTTGCGCTGCGGTAGGCTGTCCCGGATTACGGAGTGTTGCTTTCCAGCAAGTAATGGAGTTAAACCATTTCCCTTGCCATTCATTCGCATTAATATCTATTTCAATATCAACGTCTTGCCCGACTGCTAATCCAAAATTCTGAATATTGCTATTCATTACTGAAAAAGCGACTTTTTTAGGGTATTGGCCGGGAATTTCCAAAACGAAATCTTGTCTTTGCCAGTTGTTACCATTTTTTGAGACACCCGATTGTATCGGTTGTGCCACAATAATTTTTCCTTCTAATTTCATTGTTCGCTTATAAATAGTTAAACACTATATGCCCGGCCTTTTCAAGTTTACGAGCATAATCTAACATTCTTTCTTTAGTACTGAAACTTTCATCATTCCACCAAATGCCAAACCTTTTGATCTGACATTGATAACGCCAATCTCCCAATAGATTCTCGGATATTCCTATACGATATTTTGCCATTTTTTATTCGTCTTCATCAGCCGGATTTAACTTGTCTGACTCATTGATTGCGCGGCTGATAATATCGCAATCAGTAAGTTTTCGTTGTATGATAGCCATACCCCTTTTGCAATTATCGCTTTGATTGAGGTCACAGTACCCCCCCCCCCTATATAAAATATTAGAAAGTTCATCCAGTACTTTAAATGCGTCAGTGAGCCGGAGATATGTTATTCCGGTTACTTCTTTATTATATGGACGGACTTCTTCTATCCGTTTGTCAAGGGATAGGCAAGCAAGCTCTGCCATACATCTTGTAAGTTCTATTTTGGCAAGTAAGGCACTATTCTCAATCCGGCATTTGTCAAACTCCATTTTAATGGAGTATTCCATTTTAAGCAAATCAGGTTGTACTTCATCTGCAACATATTGGTTGGCATCAGCCATGAAAAAAGCCCGGTTCCCGGCTATTTTATTGATTTTCTTTTCGTATTGAAGCGTCAACTGTTCCAGTTTATTTCCTTGCTGCTTTACGCGGAAACGACAAAGCCCTGATTTACGTAATGCACTTAACATTTCTACAATTAAGGAACAAACTATATCATTGGTGAACAATATGTTATATATTGCTGCCAGTGTGATATTTTCAGCTTTTAACTTCTTGTCTTTTATATCACCTATTTTTCTTTCCATAAGTTCATGAAATCTTTATAGACACATGGTAGTGCAAAGATAAGGACAAACGTCTCAACAATCAACTTTATTAATTGTCCGGTTCCCATTATCAATCCATTCTGTTTTTGTTATAATTCATTTTGGCTTCAATGAGTGAATCAATGTCACATTTGAAATGATGTAGTGTACTTAGGCAACAATGATTACATCTGCCAGTTCTTCTTCTACATCTAAATACTCTTTAATATGTGGAGATTTCTCACCCGTACACTCAAAGACTTCGGCAACTTCTTCAAGCAGATCGCGGTGAAGATTGTTGTTGCTATCATTGTCGGGATCAATCTTTCCACGTCTTACGGCACATTCATAAGCTTTCTGCGCGATCTCATTTAATTTTCCCATTATCAATATGTTTTATCCAGTTATTATCTTTCTCCAAAAACCATAGCCAGCCATTTTGGGGCTTGATTTTTCGTTTTATATACCGGCGAACTGTGGCATAATTCAGATTTAGCTTTTGGGCGGCTTGGGTTATTGAATCGAATCTATACCATTTGCCTTCGGGAGTGATTGCGATACACGCAAAGGCATGGGCGTTTCCATTAGACCAATATCTATGTCCTTTCAAAGCCTCGCTGTGTCTTTTTCTTATTTCAACAGCTCTCTCTTTGCCATAGTATTCTTCATAGGTTTTTCCTCTTAATCCGTGGTGATAGCCTTTATTGAAAACATTATGTCCGTTGACAACCCGTGTGACCGGTATTTCAGGGTCTAATCTTAATTCCATATTATTCCTTATTTTTGTAATTGTCTCTTCTCATTTGGTGATAGCGATAGTACATGGATAAGTCGAGTTTACGAATGAAGTTATCATCCGCTTTCATGTCAGAAACTTTTTGGGCAGGCTTGGCTACCTCAAAGAAAATTCTCTTTACCGCATATCTTCCCTTTTCAAGAGTATAACATTGCACTGATCCTTCATAAGCATAAATAAGCCCGGCGAAATCAGGGACTTCATCGGGCTTTATCAACCTTTCGGTACTATATAATAAAAATAATTGGTACGTTGACCGGAAGTGACAACATCAAACTTGTTCTTGCCATATTTATCACTTTTCTTTTTGTCCTTATGGAAATCACATCTGCTTACTTTTACTTCATATTCATAAGTCAGGCGTGACCGGGTAACTTCCAATAAGTCAGCTTCCCATTTCCCGACAAAAATATTGGGAAAGATGCGGTTTCCTTTTTTATCACGAAAAACATGATCGCAAAAGCCTTGTATAATATCAAGTGTTTTCATTTGATCTTTCCATGTTCCTTATCCAGTTCATACTCAAAAAATCCTTTTGCCTTATCATAAAGTCCGTCCTTTATATCAGAGAAATACATAGCGGCATTAAAGGCTTTCAATGCTGCCACACGAGCTTTCTTCTTATAATAGTCTGCCCGTTTGATCGTATTTTCTTCTTTTCTACGTTCTTGCTGTTCCAAATATCGGTCAACCGCTTCTCGTCCCCAACGGAACATGTCTTCTTTGTCGGCAAAGGTGGCAGATTCTTCACGGATCAGCCTTTTCTCCGAGGAAATGACATAAGCTGATATTCCTTTGTATCTACGAATGGAAACGGCTATGTCGAAACCTTTATAATTTTGCTGTTCAACATAGCCGCCAAGAGTATATGGGAAGTCTGTCTTTTCTATCATACAGCTTTGATATTGATTAGTGGCACAATTGTATCAATAATTTCTACCGTAGGTTCTATAAGCTCTTTTATTTCCTGAACATTTTTGTATGCCATAGGACTTTCATCCAATGTCCCTTCACATACGGAAGTGGAATACACTTTGCTCATTTGGGTTTTGAATGCGTCCATTGATAATCTTTCTTTAGCTTCGGAACGGGAGTATAAGCGTCCTGCACCATGTGGTGCAGAATAGTTCCAGTCTTTGTTTCCCTTACCACGACAAAGAAGAATACCGTCTGCCATATTCATAGGAATCACAACGTAATCATTGGCGTATGCGGCAATAGCCCCTTTACGGATTATCATATCATCAAAGCTGATATAGTTATGGACTGTCTCAACGGATATTGTAGCGTTCCAGCTCAAATGATTCTGATTATAGTCTGTAATAATCAACTTTGCGGTTGAATGCGGCATATCCTTGTGCGATCACCATGTCACATAAATAGTGGAGCATTGCTTCATTTGTGAGATACCCGGAATATTCGGCAAATTTTTCCTTCAAACGTAGTATTTCAGTTTGCATGAATTGTGGCTCAACAGTGGACTTCAAGCGTTGAATTTCATTAGAAAAAGCCTTTTTATCAAATTTTGCTATTTCTGCATGGTATTTACAGACCTTCACACCAAAGTTGCGCGATCCGGTATGTATTGTAAGAAATATATTATTGGTTGACTCGGCACGCCCCAGTTCTATAAAGTGGTTTCCACCTCCCAATGTACCTAAAGAGTTGTAGAATGTGCCTTCATTTATCCCCACCTTCTTACAAAGTTGTGATACATATTCTTCATTAATAACTGGTTTGGTTAGTTGGTATTTAGAGCAGAACTGATCCATTCTGATAGATAAGAAGGTAAACAAATCTTCCTTTTCTTGTTTGGATAAGGGTTGTTGGTTAATCTCAAATCCCATAGGTATGATGGAACGGATTGCATGATTAATGTCCGGGAAAGACTCTTCTGTTATTGCATTTTCAATTTCTACACACAACATTCCACAACCAATATCCACTCCGATATGATTGGGGTTGACACGATCTGTAACTGGCATGGTGAATCCAATCACTATATCTACTCCCTGATGGGTATCAGGCATAATACGAACCGGAACACCAGTCGTAACCGGATTGTTCAAAATGTTTTGTATCGTTCCAATAGCTTCATTTTCTATTGCATTTGTAAATATTTTACAATCTTTGCCGAATTTTCCTTGTAATTCAATCATAATCAAATCTTTTCGTTAAGTTTTTCAAGAAGTTCATTCGCACAGTTCTTTGCGTATTCTTCATCTTCATCATGAAAGGACTTGACTGTTATCCAAATCCCTGCAAATTTAACTTGTACTTTGTAATCAAGAAGGAGGTATTTCTCTCTGTTTCCGCTGCAATTATCTTCTACGAAGGTAGTCGTTTTATTGATTCTGTACTGTTTCATCATTATTTATTTCTTTAGAGTGGCAATTTCTATCAAGTATCTTAATGCACTGTTTAATTCCAGTATCAAATCCTTCTTTATAGCCTTTGGTATGCTCACCTAAAACATATATATCATTGACAGCCAAAATAGAAGTATGCCAACGGATTTATACCAGCATGGTAAAGATACAGAAAAGGGTTTTAAGGTGATAGAGAAATCACCGATCCACAGAAGACCGGCAATGAGCATGAGTAAATATAAGACTTTCATCATTTATCATTGTTAAGTTCAACATATTTGCCTTGTAAAGAGCAGTTCCTTAAAATTTCGGCATTTTCCCGGCCAAATGCAATAAGAACACTACCGCAACCGGGGCTGTCCCCACGTGTTCCATCGGGACGGAAGAATTTTATTCGATTCCTCAAAAACATCATACCGGTTGCTTTCGTGAAGATGATGTCTTGAAACTTATTGCTGTCACACCGGTTAAAAAGTAGTGCTATACCATTGCCGTGTTCTGCCAATTTCTCTACAAACTGCCATATAAGCGGTTTGGAGTACGGAGGGTTAAGCCAAATTCGCCCCCCCCCCAATTTTGTATAAGACCATTGTCCTGCTTGTTGTACATGGTTTTTGCGGTAGGCCAAAGAGGGTGCATGGGAGCACATGGATCAAGGTCAAATTCACCTAATGCTTCAATGATTTCTCGTGGTGTGTACCATTCATCGGAAGCGTTTGCAGATCGTTCAAAAGATGTATTCATGTATTACTTACATTTAGGATTTTACGAATTTCTATATGATCGCAATTTTCATCAGCCTTTTTCAGAATATAAGCAATTTCTTCTTCCTTACTCATGTTCTGTGGACGTTTCGTTGCTTCTGCTCTCAATTCAGAAATAATTTTATCTACTTCGGGATTAGGAGTTTCATATAATTTTTTAAATTCAGCGGCTCTACGTTTAATAAGTCGCTCTGTCTTTTTTGTTTAATTTCATCTCACAATATTTTAAAGTATTCCTTACATAAAAAAACCTTTTCTTGGTGAAAAGTCTTTGAAGTCGCAACTCATGTATATTTCCTTCCTATCAGCCCAATGTGCCATGTCTTTCTGCCACTGTGGAATAATTTGGTGTGGATTGTTCAGATCACGAAAGGGTTGACAATGTGGAAGAAAACGGCGGCTTTTAGATTTCCAGTAGTTGACGCGCGCAAACGATTCTTCAAAGTCCATAAGGATGCAATACAAGAAATATTCCCCTTTATATCCATACTTGTCTATTAAAGCGGAAGCACGTTCAACTTCTGCAATCTGTCCCGGTGTATCGCATCCAAAGCGAATACGTTTAATCCATTTTACTTTTGCAAGTAGCCGAGCGATTTCATCCGTGATTAAACGAGCATCCAGTCCTTGATTAAAATCCACTTTGATACCCAGTTTGATGATTTTCTCTATTTGCTGCAAGCCATAGTTTGAGGCCAGTATATTATTATCCATAAGGATAGCTTTCTTCCGTCCGGCTGTTATTTCCTCAATATCCATATAAGGTGAGATTTTTCCTTCTTTTTTAGGAACAACACACCATTTACACCGATTGGGACACCCACGTGTCAGAAATCCATAGGACAAATTGGAGTCAATATTGTAGATCGAGTAATCAGGTTGAAGACGATCAACCTCAATTGGAAGAACTTTTTCAATATCATATCCAGTACCACCTTTTTCTATTTGGTTAGCATTGATATAATAGTTATAGTCGGGTGTGAAAGTGAAAACTTTAGCTGCATATACTTTATCATATTTACATAGTGGATTATACCATTCCACTTGATCGCCTCTTGCTTTGTGGTAAGCACTGATCTTCATAAGTGCTAAATTGGGGAAATTGCTATCAACGGCTAAAATTCCAATATTCATTATTCTTCAAATTTAGGTTTTGGCATCCATGCTATCGGTTCCCATGACGGAGGTATGCTACTCATTGAAGAGTAAATTGGGTTACCTTTGTACGTATCATAGATATAACCATCCATGCAAAACCATACATTGTTGCTATATGTACCGTTAAAAATCGCACCATGTTTACATAGAATGATGATGTCTTCATTTTCATCCGGCAACCGTTCTTTCACTGATACCCACGGAAGTTGTTTTGTCTGCCATCTGGCTCCTTCTTTAAATCCTATTCTAAAACAAGTTATTTTATCCCAGTCAGGATGTACGCCTCCAATTTCATTTACGGCTTCTTCTAATGTCTGCTTCATATTCTATGAATTTAGAATTTAAAATTATTCCATACACTTACGGTATTTAAAATCATAGGTCACATGACCTAAGGCACGGAGAATGCCTACGACATCTTGTTGAAAAGGATTTCCCCGACTATTTGCTACATGATTTTTTGCCTTTTTATTTTTAATGCGTATATTTGAACCTCATTTGCAATGTCGCAAATGATTAATTTTTTTAATTATGAAAAATTTAATTAGAAAAAGCATTCTATAGCTTTACTACCGTACGGCTATGGCAATGCTTAAAATTGAATAGACGGTAGGTTGGGACTTTGTGCTAAACTGTGTTGATCTTTTGTAGTGGTTGATTGAAAAAATTATTTAGTACAGCTAAGTCCTTAATTTAGGTGGTTATAGCACAAGGGTTCCACCTCTTCCCATTCCGAACAGAGAAGTTAAGCCTTGTCACGCTGATGGTACTGCATAATTGTGGGAGAGTAGGTCGCTGCCATTTTCTTTTAAGCCTTGTTATCTTTATTGATAGCAAGGCTTAAAACATTTACATTAAAGGTTTATCACCAATAGTTATTTCTTTCATTTTATCAGATCACTTTAATTCATCTTCTAATATTAATCCTCCATTTAGAATATGATTACGCATACCTTCACTCAATGACATTGTTTGCTCCAAATTGGGACGTACCCAATTATAAACTTTCACGTATGACGGTGGAGCCTGCTTTGAAGATTTCGTATGCATCATATCCCCTCCGCATTTACATCTCATGATGAAGGGAGTTACACCTTTGTCTTTGTATAGAGTTACCTTATAATTATTGCATTTATTACATTCATATAGGTTATATTCTCCCCGGCCATCATAAATTTTAGCATCTTCAATACTTGCAACCATACTATTGTATTGTTGAGCTATATTATTTTTACTCATTTAATCTATATTTTTCATTAAACATTGAATCCGCTTGTTGAAACTGTTTCGTAAAGCGGTTTTCTTTATTATCTGGCAGTGCATCCGGTTGAGGTGAATTCTTTGCCGGATGATTCTCAACTGAATTTCTTGGTGATGCGCATCCCGCTATCAGAGCGAAAAGTACGCAGATTATTAGTATCTTCTTCATTTCTGTTCGGTTTTTGGCTATAAGTTCAATTTCTTTATGCCGACACATGATACACGGGAAACATCCAACACGTGAGAATCCACGATAATACAATGGATTCGGTTTCTGCCCTGCATCCAGTATGCAATCTATAACTTGCTGTGCACTCCATTTGAAGATCGGTCTTAGAACAGAAGCGTCAAATTGGGAACACCATTCTTTGACATCCTTACTTCGGTAGTTTTCAGTTCTTCCTTTCTTATTAGGTTGAAAATACGATTTGAAGTACATACATTCCTCTTCCATTGCCGCACGTGCTGTACTTTCTCCGGCTCTGATACCTTGTATAATAATGCAGCTTTCTTTCAAAGAAAGTACATAATCAATCATTGGCTTCATTTTTAGTTCACTGGTACAAAACCGTGCATTCGTGGAAGGAAATCTTTTCTTGTGAACTGCCAAAGACACAAAATCGTATTTTGATTTGAGAGTTATAAGTCTTACTCCCATTTGCAGACAAACATCATTCACATGTTTATATGTGTCAGGGTGTTCCCAGCCGGTGTCACAAAACACAGCGGTTAAATTCCCCCCCCCCATATTGTTTGAAAGCTTGGATCCAAACATGCTTGTGAATCCTTACCACCTGAAAAACTTACTAATATTTTCATTTTTATGTCATTTCAATTTTTACATATTCATTTTTATTAATCCCGGCACTACCTTTGGGAGAATACACTAATCGGCCTCCATTATCCAATATCTTTTGTACATCTTTCATAGCTTGGTGTGCTTGTATAGTCTTTTGTATTCTTGGTGGCCTATTGGGTATTTACAATATCTTCTGCCACCGTCAGGCATGATGCTGATACCGAATACTGTTTCACGAGTTTTTCGGTTGAAATTCTGTTGAGTCCTTACTTTCATTTTTTTTGATACATTTTCCCAGTTTAAGTATAAATACACATTCGTTATCCGGTGCTCCCCAATTGGTGTTACCAACTCCGATGGTTATAGATTCAAGTTCAAAAAGCATTGTCCGTTTGGTGTAGCCAAAACGGAAGCGAACATGAGTGTATTCTTTGGGGTGAAAGCCGTTTCCACGTGTAATACAAGAAAAACAAATACCTTTCTTACAATAGAAACCTGTCTTTTCATAGGAATTGCGACCTCCACATTTTGCTAATCTTCCGATCCAGTATTTCTTGATCTCTCTGTATTCTTCTTTCTTATTTCCGGATTCGATCATTTCATACCATTTTGCTTTTAATGGCAGGTCAAGGATTTTCATATTAACCATAGTCTAAAAGAGTTGCGGATTCTGTTTGTCGTGAAGGATTTTTTGAACACGTTCAATTTCTTCATCTACTTCACGCTCAATTTGTTTACTTATTCGTAAATCTATCTGTCTCTTATTTTTTTAAATATTCTTTTTGGCAACGGCGCATTTCCACCACTTTGTCGAAAAATTCTTTTGGAGTCATAGATTTAAAAGGTATGGAAAAGGCCGCTTTGATGCGGCCTCCCCAGTGTGATTACTTTTTTCCAATCAGAAAGTCTTTCCACAATTCTTTGAATTGTTCTCCAAAGTAAATTGCGATTTCACTTGATTTTACAGCAAGGCGAGAGCCGATAAGCGCAGCCGAGTTCGACCAATCGGAACTCGAGGACGCATAAGCGAGGCCGCAAAACGCACCGTTACTCGCAGAACCGCCCCAAAGAACCAGCTGATTACGATCCTCTTCGTCCATTTCATCAATTTCTTTCTGATTATAAAGATAAAACCACGGCGTATAACGGTATTCATCTTTAGTAAATCGTGGAAAATCAGGATCGTTGTTCAATGCACGAGCAATTGTGCATAGTTTGATGTAGGCGAGGTGTGCAATATCAGCCACTTCTTCTTTGTGTCCGTCTTCATCCTCAACAAGTAGGCGAACAATAGGTTTTACACCTATTGCTTCACAAGCATCTTCGTAGGTTTTAATATTGTGATAATCTGTATAATCCGGCTTTTGCTTTCCGAATAGGGCTGTTAGAATACTAATTGCTTTAGGACAGTCGTTTGCTTCACTAAAAGCGGCTGTTACCTTTTCTTGTGTGATTTTAAGTTCTGACATAATGTAAATTATTTATTGTTAATACTATATCCGAATAATGCAAAATCTCCCCGGCACGGATCATCCGGGAAAATTGTTTTCATGTAATTGGTTACTTGTTGAACCATTTTCCAGTCCTCTGTTTTGCGTGTTGTTATCCCAAGCTGGTGTGCCATTTTTGCAACATGTGCATCCAATGGTATGTATAATTCTGTCGGGTGAATAATATTCCAAATACCTAAATCCACCGGCGATTTTCGTACTACCCACCGTAGAAACAGACAAATACGCTTGCATGGAGAATCACGCTCCAATTTTGGAATACCTTTTACGCCACCAAAATCTGTTTGTATTTCACGGATAACATTGTTGTAACCCTCATAAAATACTTCCAAATCATCCCATTCCTGATATATGTTGTACAACCGCTGGCAAATGCAGAAGAAGTCATGGTAGGTGAACATACGGTAGAAGGTATTTGTATTTTCTTTGTATTGTTCCCATACTTTGTTCATAATGAAGGCATAAGGAGAATTACCCATTAGATTATCCAAAATTTCTGCTTGCTGCATTATCAGTTTGCGATTCCCGAAAGCTATCCATGAAGTAAGAAAGGCACTGATTTCTATGTCCTTTTTATCATTGTACTTATGTGGAAAAAATATAGGATCATCTTTTATAAAATCAGGTGTTTCAAATTGTTTCGCCCAGTCAAGTAGTTTGTCTCTTAGTTCTTCCATAATATTCTTCTTTCCATTTTTTGAAAGCGGCTTCTTTATCATTTGATTTCATCCTTTGTATGAATGATTGATGGGATTCCAATAATTCTTTGGCCTCTTCATCTCCATTTTCCGATCTTTCAGTTAGATGTTTGATATATTCTCCGTAGAACATTCCAGTGCTGTTATTATTTTGTTCATGGGCTTCATTAATTGAAAGAGAAGAAACAATTTCATCACGCTGTGCATCGTATTCATTTAACCAGCCGAGAATGATATTACCGTCCAGTCTATCGTAAATCTTACCGGAAGCCATAGCATTACGGAAACACAATTTGATTTCCTCCAATTTGAGATAATAGAATCTGTCTATTATTAGATCAGCGGTAAGTGCCACTTGAACATCATTCATCGTTTTTCCAACATTGAAAAAAGACACAAGCTCGTTAATCGCAATTACCAGTATGGCTCTTGCGCCAGCCAATGTGATTTCTTTTCTTATAACGGAGAGTGGTAGGTTAGGAGTGTTGAGAACAGCTTCTTTAATCGAACTTACGTGCAATCCCTTGTAATACTCCGCTTGCAAGGTCAGCAAGTCTTTCAACGCTTTCTTTTCGGTTGCCGGGAGATTGCTGTTGACTTGAATTAAGTTGTTTCCCATACTTGTTAAAATCATTATTAGACCATCTGACTAAACGTTTGGAACTTCAAATGTACGTTCCTTCTCAAAGCGCATTTTCCGTCCTCCGCATTCAGTCCAATACTCGAAAAAGTCCTTCAACATATCATCAGGATATTTCCCTCTATACATGAGGACTTCACTTCTGAATTTGTCTTTCCTTGCAGAAAGAGAATCCTTATTCATATTCATCTTATGGCCTAATCCGGCATGAATGCTTGTTCCAATGTTGCATCAGGATGATCCCGACACCACTGGGTTGCTAATTCTTCTGATTTCATTTGATTTATAATTTAGATAACCAATATTTCCATATTCGTGAGGCTACGTGCGCCATCATAACGGGTGGTACACTCATTCCACAGATATAATGTGGGGATTGGTTGAGGAAATGATAATCTTGTGGAAATGTGGATATATTACATACTTCTGACCGTGATAAATATATAGGCTGCTTAAAAGGAATAATTGAGTCTGCATGAGTTGTTAGGGTGTAGCTTACTTTGTTCTCATATAGATATTGTTGATTAAAAAAGCCTCGTTTTCCAGTTTGTTTCTTATAGGCCTCTGCCAAAGCAATATCTCCTGCCACTCTCTGCTCAAATAACTTTCTCATTTTTACACCAATAGGCTTTCCCTTGTAATCCGCATATTCCCCATAATATATTTCCGATTCATTAAATTCCATGTCGATGTATGGCTCAACATTGAAGAGGTCTGAAACTTTTAGGAAATGGACTCCCAAATCATGCCTGATACATATAAAGAATACACGTTCTCTTTTTTGAGGTACTCCCATTTTAGAAGCATCAAGAAGAAAATGCTGACAATAATAACCAGCTTCCTCAAAGTCTTTGTATATACGTCTGACATAATCAATCGCATTCCCTAAAAGAAGTCCTTTCACATTTTCAGCAATAACGACTTTAGGTTTTAAGCGTTTGGCAAGTGCAATAAAATCAAAAAAGAGCGTGTCTAAAACTTGTGTCTTTTGACCTTCCTTGAATTTCTTTTCTTTACCCCACGCATCTTCACGTAATCCCGACATGCTAAATGTACTGCAAGGTGGTGATCCGTCCAATATATCTAAATGGTACAGTTCCTCGGGAAGATTATTCCTTTTCACTAAATCACGAATATCTTCCAAATAACTATATCTGGGGATGATGGTTTGTTTCATAGCATTTCATCATTCGTGGATCAATCTCATTACAGCCAATAACATCGTAACCTGCTATTTTGTAACCCATAGTAGAGCCACCGCCACATGCAAAACAAGAAAATACCTTTCCTTTATCTTTAGTAAAAACAGCATCTTCTAAAGACCAGCGATAAGGATAGAGATGTTGTGTATGGGGGGGGGTAATTACATCTTTCATCATTCCACCTCCCATAATTCAGCTACTCTTTTGAACTCTTCATCAGCCGGAACCGGGCAATCTTTGATCCATTGCATATCTTTTACTTTCCATAACGAAAGGTCTGTGTTGTCAGGAATATGCTTTTTAATATCAGGAAAAAGATTGAGCCGAAGAGATTTACTTTCCATAAGTTCATCTTTGTAATCCAACAAAAAATTATTGGCCTCCAATAAACTATGAACATCATTAACAGAATGTGGAGTGTAAACAACTCCATCGAAGTATCTGATATAATTGGGGAGCATATCAGCCAGTGCCGTATATAGAAATAATTTTCCTTTATTGCCATAGGCCAATTTTTGAACGGTTTTGATACTTTCAGCCAAATTTGCCAGTTTTTCAGGAAACAAAAGTGGTTCTCCACCAGTTATCATGATCTCTTTGTAATTAAAGTGCTCAACAACTGGTAATTTTGAAAAATCCCATGAGTTGTTGCAACACATAGGACATTTGTTCGGACATTTGGTTGTAACCAATAGACGTAACTTTTCCATTTATAATGATATTGTTTGGGTGTATTTCAATTCTCGGTATATCCACGTGCTTTCAATTCTGCGATAAGTTCCCGTGGAGAAAATTTTGCCAATTCAGGATTGGAATATATTTTTCTTCAAATTCCCCCCCCTCCCGGAGTTTTCTTACGGTTTCTGGCATAAACATTACCGCACTCTTTACAATATGTCTGCAATCCATCTTCGGTTGAAGCATTTTTCCAAAACTCACTGACCGGAAGTTCCCGGCCACATTTGCTACATTTTTTTAATTTTTCCATTATTCCTTTTCTTTAATTCTACCATATTCACATATTAGTAAAGCATCCGAAGTTGCCAATGTAACTTTTGCATACGGGAACAGCTGTTGGGCTTTCTTCTTTAAGATGTTTTTCCATTCTGTCTTACCCAATTTGTCTGTATTTCGTAATCCTATAGTTTTTTGCCAAGTTTGTGGAGATACTGTTACTGTCGGAATCCCACAAGCTATCAATCCCATAGTCAGCTGTCCGTAACCTTCTCCAAAAACAAAAGAGGCAGAAGCACTTTGTCCGGTCATGCCATTCACTCGTTCCAAATAACAAACGCTATTTTCTTTGTATATGGAGAGAAAATCTAATAAGTCTTTGGGAGTTGGTGGCATTTTGATACACTCCAATAATTTGTTATTCTCGGTGTCGTACACTACAATTCCACCGTTTTTGCCAACATCTATACCTATGATCCTTCGTTTCATAAATTATACTTTTTTGTTTATAAATCTTTTGAGCTTAATTACATCTTTCTTTCCAAGCCTTAGTGCTTCACTGGTCTTGATGTCAGAAGGTGAAGCTTTACAATTCTCGGTTATCCTTTCAAAATGTCGGATAAAGGATTTTAGGAAATAGTCGGGGATTTCAACTTTCATAATGATTGATTTATGTGGATAAGCCGGACTCGAACCGGGAACTGTTGCAATCAGGATTTTCGTTTCTGCTTCCGTTTGTACGTATGTCAAGTGTTAATAGCATATTACCTGACTCGTGATGCTATTCGTGCATTTTTACCACAGAAACTAAGCGTCTTCCGATTTCGCCACTTATCCGTTTGCCTCTACAATAGAGGCATTTTACATGAACAAAAAGACTCTTTGTAGTATCTACCGTCGTGGAGCGTATGCAGCGTACTCGACTCGACTTGCAAAGAGAAGAAAAAAGGTGAGGCATGATAGTTCCCGGATAGGCGGTCAAGCCACACCGGGAGAAGCTGATTATTAATCGGGTTGATAATTATTATTTTAGGAATTTAGCAAAAGTCTTGATTGAGCCTTCATTATTACTTTTTAAAGAGGCCAATTCTGTATTTTTAGAAGTTAGTGTAGAAATAACAGATTTATTCTTTTCGATTTCTGCATCAATATCACTATTAAGTGTTTCCAAATCGGCTTTTGCTTGTGCAAATTGAGACAATATCGTATCTCTTCTTTGTTGAAATGTCAGCATATTATTTTGTCATTTTTAAAAATTCAGGAGCAATGCCATATAGAGGTGTCTTCCCGTCCCACTTGTCTATAAATTGTTTATATAAAATCTCACGGGTGAGTCCACGGGACGCAATTAAAGCTTGTTCTGTTTTTAGTTGCTCCAGTTCGTTTTGCTTCTTTTGTTCTTCAATCTTCTGATCAAGTACCGAAATATTAGTGTTTACCTCGTTACGGCTATCTATTTTATCGCGGACAGCTCTTGAAAATTCCAATTGTGCGGAGAAGGTCAACAACTGCAATCCCCGTTTCTCAAATTCTTTATCAACGATCTGTTCCAGTCTCTTTTCAAATACCAATGAACCACCGTCAGCCATCAGACTGTCTGTTTTATGTTTGCGACTTTCTTCTTTGATAAGATCATATATACGTGGCTCCAAAATATTATCTTCTAATGATTGCATAAAGCCATCTTTTCCCGATGGGGTGTCAGCCTTATCAATATGCTTGTTATCAAATACAATATCAATAGCCCTGTTTTTCATTACTTTATAAGAGTAAGTTGGCCGGGCTGTAAACTCTGTATTGTCGGCTGCTTTAGTGTGACTGGATCAGAAATTCTCGCGCTGATCGAATACGACGGAACTTGAAAA
>ENA-OQJS01000003-OQJS01000003.1-human-gut-metagenome-genome-assembly--contig:-NODE-3-length-46504-cov-1.418807_pt1 | contig 46504 bp, 50 predicted proteins | sample MGYA00242598_ERZ504764 | MGnify/ENA primary metagenome ERZ504764 (study PRJEB26092, sample SAMD00036368) | human gut metagenome | host: Homo sapiens | study: EMG produced TPA metagenomics assembly of the...
ATTTTTTGTACAATATTTCAATAAAAGATGCTGAAGTTTTCAATAAAACATGCTGAAGTTTTTCTGAAGACTTCAGCATCTTTTTATTTCGATCAGCTCATATCGTATCCTATAAGATAAGTAACATACATTTCCGGCCTTTGTATTACATTTGAAACATCTTCGAAACTACCATGAAAAACACAAAGAATACATTTGCAGCGTCAAAATAAAAAAACATAATGAAATCAAGTTTGGTATTAAGTCTGCTACTTCTTGCAACTGCAAATATAAATGCAAGAGATATAAAAGGTAAAGTAAAGGATGCACAAACCGGAGAAGAGATAATAGGAGCTTCTATTCTTATAAAGGAAGAACCGGGAAAAGGTGCTGTTTCAGGTATGGATGGAAGTTTTAACCTGTCGGTTGCGCGTCCTAAATATACACTAGTCTGCTCTTACGTCGGCTACAAGAAATGCGAGGTAGAGATTGGGAATAAGGATACAGAAATAGTCATTCCGCTAAAAAGTGATGATGTAGTGCTAGAAGGTGTCACGGTTATAGCCAATAATCCGGGACGGACAGAAGCTGGTGCCCGTGGCATCGAACGCGCTGCGATGAATGTGGTAAACGTAATGAGTGCTAAAGCTATAGAACTTTCTCCGGATATCACAGTGGCAAATGTTATTCAGCGAATGTCTGGAGTAACAATCGAACGAAACAGCAGCGGCGAAGGTCAGTATGCATTTTACGAGGAATGGACAAGCGTTATAATTATACATTGATAAACGGGGTAAAAATTCCTAGCCCAGATAATAAAAAACCGTTTTGTCCCGTTAGACATCTTCCCGTCAGAAATGCTGGACCGTCTGGAAGTTACCAAATCACTGACCGCCAACATGGAAGGCGACGGTATCGGAGGTGCAGTCAACCTGATTATGAAGGATGCTCCTTCAGAAAGACAATTTACAGTAAACTTGTCTACAGGTTACAACGCCATGTATTTCGACCGCGATTTTCAATCGTTCAATCACGGAGCAATCGTAAAACAATCACCTTACGAACAAATGGGCAAGCCCGAAGACAACCGGGTAACAATGGATAATTTCACCACCGATAATTTACGGATGACATGGAAAAAGCCATTGCCCGACTTGACAGCCGGATTGTCTTACGGCGACCGCTTCTTCGATGATAAATTGGGTGTTATGCTTGCCGGCAGTTTTCTGAATACTTACCGAGGAAAAGAAAGCGAACTATATTATCAGCCGGGAACAACCCACGACGGTATTGAATATCGTAATTATTCTTCACAGCAAACACGCATCGGAGCACACGCTAAACTGGACTACCACATCAATGCCAACCATAAGTTGACATGGTACAATGGATACATGGATATGCGTGAAGCAGAAGTACGCGACGGGCATGATGACAAAGAAGGTTCTGTACGAATGAAATGGAACCGTCAGTATATCGTCAACTCTACCCTGAAAGGTGAACATGCTTTTCTGGATGACGGAGCTCTGCGTCTGAACTGGTCGGCTGTTATTTCAAAAGCATACAGCGAAACTCCAGACAATGCAGAAATATTCATGCAAGGTAGCCACGTACAAACATCAGAAGCGGCCAGACGCCGGTGGGAACATAACTCCGACAATGATAAGTCTGGATATGTTGACTTGATGTATAAACTGAAACTGGACGGAGGTTCTATATTCGACTTCTCTGTAGGAGGTATGTACCGCGATAAAAAACGTGACAGTTTCTTCAATGAATATAAATTCAATTCGGCTACAGGAGTGGAAGATCCTCAATATCAAGGTGAGGAGTGGAATAACTATGATGAAATTCTGTTTACTGCACAAAAATATGGCAACATCAGTGACCCGTTAAACTACGACGCTTCCGAAAAAATAGGTGCTGCCTACGGAATGGCTAAATATACCTATCTCAACTGGGAGTTTATCGCTGGAGTACGTGTTGAACATACAAATCAGGGATATGTTTTGGAATTTCCAACAGAAAACGCAGATCCAGAAGGAAATCAGAAATATACAGATGTACTTCCCAGCTTTCATGTAAAATATGGAGTACATAAAAAACGCCAACCTCCGCTTCTCGTATGCACGTTCTATAAACCGCCCAAGCTTCTTTGAGATTGTACCTTACAGCATTATCAATGAAGACTACAAGGAAAAAGGTAATCCGGATTTGAAACATACAGTGGCCGACAACATCGACCTGCGATATGAATTCTTCCCTAAATCATCCGAGCAGTTCATGGTAGGTATGTTCTACAAAAGATTGCAGAACCCGATAGAATACGGTTTGCTGAATGAAGGTCAAGATACATACTACAAACCGATGAACTTCGGTAATGCTACCAACTTGGGAGTTGAAGTAGATATAATGAAGTACTTCAACTGGTTCGGAATCAAAGCCAACTATACCTATACTCACTCTTCTATTACTACCGACAAGCGTATCATGGAAGGCAATGATGTGAAGAGTGTATCACAGACACGTCCGCTATTCGGACAGGCAGCTCATGTAGCCAATTTATCATTACTCTTCAAGAGTACCAAATATGGCTGGGAAAGCCAGCTCGCCGGAAGCTATACCGGAAAACGTCTAAGCGATATTTCCAACTGGTATAATGATGATATCTGGGAAGACGGCTACATACAACTGGATGCTTCTGTTGAAAAAAGCTTTAAAAACGGTATCAGTATTTTTGCTAAAGCATCCAATCTGCTGGATACTCCGTTGCTGAGATTTATACAGAATGGTCCTCATACGGAAAGTGTAAATTCTGAACGCAAAGACGGAAATGTAATTGAACGCAAGGAATGGCACGGACAGTCATTCATGCTGGGAATCAGATACAAACTATAATCAATTATAAATTAGACACTAATAACAATTTTTTTTACAAGATGAAACTGAAAAATTATTTGCTGGCTGGTACAGCCTTAGTAGCATTATCTTTTATGGCTGCTTGCTCTGAAGATGAAACTATTCAAAACGAGAACAATACTGAAAATCCTGGAGGCAACGATGGTGGTGATGAAACAAACGAAGACGTCATCATATGGCTGGTGATACAATAGCTAATCTGACTAACCATTACACTGTTCCTGAAGGGAAAACTCTGATTATTAAAGCTGGTGCAAAGGTTATTGTAAGCACTGCTGGTGTAGGAGCCAACCATGCCCCAATCGAATTTACAGTAAAAGGAAATTTGTATTGTGAAGGTACAGCCGAAAAACCTGTTTTATTCTCTGTTCCTGAAGATGAACGTACTGAAGAAAATGCTTTGGCAGGTCTGTGGGGAGGTATTGTTGCAACTTCTACCTGTGGAGAAATGCTGATCGATCATACTATCATCGAATATACAGGTGGTCAGGTTATTGAAGGTTCTCCTGCTGCTAGTGCTGGTATCTATACTGCCGGTGATGATGCTTATCCACAAATTACAACCAATAACATCAACGGCCGCTATGTTATCACAAACTCTGTTTTGCGTAACGGATGGTCAGACGGTATCTACCTGATGGGAGGAAATGCCATTATTGCCAACAACATTTTTGCTGCCAACGGATATGACGGAGCTGAAGCAGTAAATGTAAAAGCAGGCTGTGTAGTCGATGTAGCAGGCAATGTAATGTTCAGCCCGAATACCAACGGTTTGAAATTATCTAGCTCAGGCCAGAGTGAAGATCGTGGAATGGCAAAAATACAGGCATACAACAATACAATCATCAATGCCGGATGGCGTCGTGACGGAGCAAAAGGCGGATGTGTTTATGTAGAAAAAAAATGCTTTTGCAAACGTATTCAAACAACCTGATGGTAAACTGTAAGTTCAGAGCCATGACTCCTAGCTACGATCTTCCAAACAATCCGGATGAAGGATATTGCAGCGAATCTGTTATTGATTACAACTATTATGCTTCTGGTACTCAGAAAAGTAATGTTGTCTTTGAAGATGAATCAGGCGTAGCATATTCATGGGAAGGATATGCTTATGCACACAAAAACTATTACGAAGGCGTAGTAGACGCAAACAGTATCATCACAAAAACAGCATCAGACTGTGCTGCCAACGATCCGAAATTTGTCAACTTCCCAATCAACGACGTAGCTTTGACAGATTACATCTATCAGGACGCATGGGATTTCCACGTACAGGCAGGATCTCCGGTTCTGGCAGGTGCTTATGACGGAACAGATACCAAAATGGCTCCTTACTTCGATACCGAAGGATTGCAGGTAAACGGACAAACCTATACTTCTCCAAAAGTAGAAGCTCGTTTCGGTGCCTATGGAACTAAATAAACATTTCTAATTTCTAGAAACTTTGTCAAAGAAAGGTTCGGACTGCACATCGGTTTCGAACCTTTTCTTTTTCAAAAAAAATAATTTATCTCATTAGAAAATTCATATTTTTTTCAGATTCAGTATCGAACTTTGCACTGAACAAAAAACAAAACCATTATGATTTCAATTAAAAAAACATTTATCACACTATGTGTTGCATTGGCCGCAATAAGCGGATTTGCCCAGAACACAACCGAATGGACAAAACTAGAAAAACCTATCAATTTTATCTTAGCAAATGACCTGGGACGAAATGGCTATTATGACCAGAAGCCAATCGCTGAACTGATGGGTAAAATGGCTGAGAATGTAGACATCGAATTTGTAGTAGCTGCTGGAGATGTTCACCATTTCGAAGGTGTACGCAGCACAACTGATCCTTTGTGGATGACCAATTATGAGCTGATCTATAGTCACCCCGATTTGATGATTCCCTGGTATCCTGTTTTGGGAAACCACGAATATCGTGGCAATACACAGGCGGTTATCGACTATAGCAATGTAAGTGCACGCTGGAGAATGCCCGACCGCTACTATACACGTGTAGAAGAAAATGACGGAGTAACAGTTCGCATGGTCATGATTGATACAGCGCCACTGCTCGACAAATACAGAAAGGATACAGAAAAATATCCTGACGCATGCAAACAAAACATGGATAAACAACTGGCATGGCTCGACTCTGTACTCACTACAGCAAAAGAAGACTGGGTACTGGTAATCGGACATCATCCCATCTATGCAGATACAGACAAGAGTGAATCAGAACGTACCGACTTGCAAAAACGTCTGGATACAATTCTGCGCAAACATAAAAATGTAGACATGTATTTATGTGGACACATTCATAATTTCCAGCACGTACGCAAGGCCGGCAGCAACATCGACTATGTAGTAAATACCTCCGGTTCACTCAGCCGCGACGTAAAGCCTGTCGACGGAACAAAATTCTGTAGCAGTGAAACTGGATTTTCTCTGATAACAGCCGACAAAAAGGTACTTAACCTGCATATGATCAATAAAGACGGTAAAGTGATTTATACAGTTACACGAAACAAATAATAACGCGTAAGCACTTTATAAAAAAAAGACTATAGCAGCATTATACAGTGTCCTGCTATAGTCTTTTCTGTTTATAATCTGATCTGTATTACCAATATTTACGTATATCTTCACAATCTGCACATCTGTCAGTCTGTTTGCCTTCAATAATTCTTCTGTGATATAACGGTCGGCAAATTCTTTACGTACTCCGTAATTCAAGACCTTCACATCCGAACTTCCATAAAAACGGGCAATCTTTTCACCAAAACCTCCATCCAGCTCACCGTCTTCCAATGTCACGACTAATGAATGTGAGCGTTTCAATTCTTCCAGCATCTCAACATCCAGTCCTGTAATATAGCGAGGGTTTATCAAGGTAGCTTCTACTCCACATTCCTCTTTCAAAAGCTTTGCAACCGACTCTCCTAATCCATAAAAGGCTCCTAAACCAAGGATTGCTACCTTTTCTCCTTTTTGTACTAACTTATAGCGATTCAAGTCGCTATAATCTGTATCGAAATCCAGATTGCCAGATACAACAGAAGCACCCGGAACACGAATAGCAACTGGATGCTCATGCTGATGAATAGACCATTTCAACATAGCGAAGTACTCCTCTTTACAAGTAGGAGCCAGATAAACCATATTAGGAATATTGCATATCAACGGGATGTCGAAGAAACCGAGATGAGTTTCATCGTTCATACCAGCTATTGTTCCCATAAAGACAACAATCGTAGCCGGATTGTTATTGATACACAGGTCTTGAGACAACTGATCGTAAGAACGTTGTATAAATGAGCTATAAACTCCATATACAGGCTTTCCACCACCTGCAGCAATTCCTGACGCCAATGCTACGGCATGTTCTTCGGCAATAGACATCTCGTTGTCATTGACTACAATAATCATATTGGTTCCATTCTCACCGGCATTACTCAAACCTTCATAGGCCTCTCCTCCACTCAAAGAGCCATCGCCAATCACTGCAATAATATTTTCATTACCTCCCTTCAAGTCGCGTGCCTTTACCAGTCCGCAAGCCAGACTGACAGAAGTCGAAGTATGTCCGATAGTAAAAAAGTCGTGTTCACTTTCCTGTGGATTGGTATAACCGGATACCTTATCGTAATCTGCTGCATTCAAAAAGGCACCTTTTCTACCTGTCAGAATTTTATGGGTATAACTTTGGTGCGACACATCATAAACAATCTTATCGTGTGGTGAACTAAATACATAATGCAGGGCAATAGTAGCCTCTACCATTCCTAAATTGGGTCCGATATGTCCACCATGCTCACTTAATTTATGCAGTAAAGCCTGACGTATCTCGCCGACCAATATTTCCATTTGTTCAACCGACAATATCTTTACATCGGCAGGAGAATCAATTTTTTCAATATACATAATTCAAACATTTTTATTACGATGCAAAAATAAAAGTTCTCCCCCAATTAGTTCATAACCTATTTACTGGAAATATAACCTCAATTACAGATAAAGAAACTTTCTTTTTCTACCGATAAATTATCACTTTATAGGTGACACCCGAAAAAATAAAAGAAAAACAAAGTGAAAATTATCAAGATATACAGCAAAAAGTGTATCTTTGCCCACAAGTAAAAACAAAGGGGTGCCCTCCGGACGGGCTGAGATCATACCCTAAGCACCTGATGCGGTTAGTACCGCCGAAGGGATTGTTATTCGTATCCATCATATATCTTCTCCGATTCTCGGGACAGCTCTTTGTTATTACTTTCACTAAAAATATCATTATCATGAAAGTACAAGTCAACAACAAAGAGGTAGAACTTACCACAGGAAATACCATCTCTGCTTTAGCGGCACAACTGGATTTACCTCCACAAGGAGTAGCCATAGCATTGAACAACCGTATGATTCCCCGTAGTCAATGGGCAGAACAAGAAATACAAAACGGAGATAGTCTGGTTATCATAAAAGCTGCATGCGGAGGATAAAGAAATGGAACTGCAATTCATCACACATTTTACAGACCAATATTCTTATTATGATTCGGCACGTATGGCACTTGAAGGAGGTTGCCGTTGGATTCAGCTGCGCATGAAAGACGCAACTCCCGATGAAATCCGTCCGGAAGCTGTCCGTATACAGGCTTTATGCCGGGAATATGGTGCGACTTCATCATCGACGATCATGTAGAATTAGTAAAAGAACTGCATGCCAACGGAGTTCATTTAGGGAAAAAAGATATGCCCATAGCTGAAGCACGTCAGATTTTAGGTAAAGATTTTATTATCGGAGGAACGGCCAACACCTTCGAGGATGTACAGATGCATTATCAGGCAGGAGCAGATTATATCGGCTGCGGTCCGTTCCGCTTTACTACGACCAAGAAGAATTTAAGTCCGATTCTTGGACTGGAAGGGTATAAAGCAATCGTATCGCAGATGAAGACAGCCGGAATCAATTTGCCCATTGTAGCCATTGGAGGAATTACCTACGATGATATTCCCTCAATCATGCAAACTGGAGTTACAGGTATTGCGCTGAGCGGAACAATTCTTCGGGCAGAGAATCCGGTAGTCGAAACGCACCGCATATTAGAAGCTATTCAGAACTCCAAACAGCTTTAATCAAAGAAAAGGATTACAAAAAACTCAAAAACAAAATATACAATGGAAAAACTTATCATTGCCGGAAAAGAATTTAACTCCAGACTGTTTCTGGGAACCGGCAAATTCAATTCAAACCAGCTCATGGAAGATGCTATCCTGCATCAGATACTGAAATGGTAACCGTAGCCATGAAACGTATCGAACTTGACAATAAGGAAGACGACATGTTACGTCATATTATTCATCCGCACATCCAGCTATTACCTAATACATCAGGAGTACGCACTGCCGAAGAAGCCGTATTTGCTGCACAAATGGCACGTGAGGCTTTTGGAACTAACTGGCTGAAACTGGAAATACACCCAGATCCACGTTATCTGTTGCCAGATTCAACTGAAACCCTGAAAGCTACAGAAGAATTGGTTAAACTGGGATTCGTTGTATTGCCTTATTGCCAAGCTGATCCGACTCTATGTAAACGCCTGGAAGAGGCCGGTGCGGCAACTGTCATGCCACTCGCTGCTCCTATCGGAACAAACAAGGGATTGCAGACACGCGACTTCCTGCGTATCATTATCGAACAAAGTAATGTACCTGTTGTTGTCGATGCTGGAATCGGCGCTCCAAGTCATGCTGCTGAAGCTATGGAAATGGGTGCTGCTGCTTGTCTGGTAAATACAGCTATCGCCGTAGCAGGAAATCCTGTAGAAATGGCTAAAGCTTCAAGGAGGCTGTCATCGCCGGAAGACGTGCTTACGAAGCAGGTCTGGGTATTCAAGCTGAAAACTTAGTTGCATCAGCTTCTTCTCCGTTAACTGCATTTTTAAACGAATAACTACACGTTCATGGATAAAGAAAAAGATAAAAAGCATATGCACATGCCGAAAAAGCTTATATGCAAGGAACACTTTTTCCTTTCATAAAAGTAGGGATGCAAAAAGTGAATCTTACTCCAACTGTCACTATTGTCAATGGAGAAAAGGTCATGACTCCTAATGCCCCTGTTTATGTTTACGATACAAGTGGACCTTTCAGTGATCCCAATATTAAAATCGATCTTAAGAAGGGACTTCCCCGTATGCGCGAAAACTGGATTGTAGAACGTGGCGATGTAGAACAGCTGCTTCTATCACTTCAGAATACGGTAAGATGCGACGCGACGATCATTCGCTCGACCATCTGCGTTTCGAACATATTGCTTTGCCTTATCGTGCCAAAGCCGGAAAATGCTGTACACAGATGTATTATGCCAAACAAGGTATTGTTACTCCGGAAATGGAATATGTAGCTATCCGAGAGAACATGAACTGTAAAGAGTTGGGTATTGATACGTATATCACTCCTGAATTCGTTCGTGATGAGATTGCGGCCGGACGTGCTGTATTGCCGGCAAACATCAATCATCCGGAATCGGAGCCAATGATCATCGGACGTAACTTCCTGGTAAAAATCAATACCAACATCGGCAACTCAGCTACAACTTCCAGCATTGATGAAGAAGTAGACAAAGCTGTATGGAGCTGCAAATGGGGAGGTGATACACTGATGGACCTCTCTACCGGTGACAACATACATGAAACTCGTGAATGGATTGTACGCAACTGTCCGGTTCCGGTAGGTACAGTGCCTATCTATCAGGCTTTGGAAAAGGTTAACGGTAAAGTAGAAGACTTGACTTGGGAAATTTACCGTGACACACTAATTGAACAATGTGAACAAGGAGTAGACTATTTCACTATCCATGCCGGAATACGCCGTCACAATGTTCATCTTGCCGACAAACGTTTGTGTGGTATTGTATCACGCGGAGGTAGTATCATGAGCAAATGGTGTCTGGTACACGACCAGGAGTCATTCCTTTACGAACATTTTGACGATATTTGTGATATACTTGCTCAATACGACGTAGCTGTATCATTGGGCGACGGTCTGCGTCCGGGATGTATTGCCGACGCAAACGATGAAGCACAGTTTGCAGAACTCGACACAATGGGCGAACTGGTTGTACGCGCATGGGCTAAGAATGTACAGGCATTTATTGAAGGTCCGGGACACGTACCTTTGCACAAAATCAAGGAAAACATGGAACGCCAGATCAGTCATTGTCACAATGCACCGTTCTACACTCTTGGTCCTTTGGTTACTGATATTGCTCCGGGATACGATCATATCACCTCTGCTATCGGAGCCGCTCAAATCGGCTGGCTGGGTACAGCCATGTTGTGCTACGTTACTCCAAAAGAACATCTGGGATTGCCTAACCGTGAAGATGTACGTACAGGAGTTATCACTTACAAGATAGCAGCACATGCAGCCGACCTTGCCAAAGGTCATCCAGGTGCACAAATACGAGATAATGCCTTAAGCAAAGCCCGCTACGAATTCCGCTGGCGCGACCAGTTCCACCTGAGTCTCGATCCGGACCGTGCACTGGAATACTTTAACGAAGGTCGCCATACTGACGGCGAATACTGTACAATGTGCGGACCGAACTTCTGTGCAATGAAGTTATCACGCGATCTTTCAAACTTGAAATAATAACCTATCAATCATGTATTTCCGTCGTTTATCCAGAATGGCGGAAATACATAAAAGAATTTGAAAACTATCCATAAATATCATGTTTAGTGACGAATTAGAAAAAATAAATTGGGAAGAAACAACCAAAGCCATCTACTCAAAGACTGAAGCCGATGTGTTGCGCGCATTAGGAAAATCACATTGTGACGTAGACGACTTTATGGCACTGATTTCACCCGCCGCCGAGAAATTTCTCGAACCAATGGCACGCCTGAGTCGCAAATACACAGAAGAACGATTCGGCAAAACTATTTCAATGTTTATTCCTCTGTATATTACCAATTCATGTACGAACTCATGCGTGTACTGCGGATTTCATATCAGTAATCCGATGGCACGTACCATTCTTACTCCGGAAGAAATAGAAAACGAATACCGGGCAATCAAAAAACTTGGTCCATTCGAAAATCTGTTGATTGTAACAGGAGAAAATCCTGCCAAGGCCGGAGTTCCTTATATAGCTAAAGCACTTGATTTGGCAAAACCATATTTCTCGAATCTGAAGATAGAGGTTATGCCACTTAAGACAGAAGAGTATGCCGAATTGGTAAACCACGGTCTGAACGGAGTGATCTGTTTCCAGGAAACATATAATAAGGCACGCTATAATATTTATCATCCGCGTGGCATGAAATCGAAATTCGAATGGCGTGTAAATGGTTTCGACCGTATGGGACAGGCTGGCGTTCATTCTATCGGTATGGGAGTTCTGATCGGCTTGGAAGACTGGCGTACAGATGTAACAATGATGGCTTATCACCTGCGCTACCTGCAAAAACATTATTGGAAAACCAAATACAGCGTAAACTTCCCACGCATGCGCCCGGCTGAAAACGAAGGTTTCCAACCGAACGTAATCATGAGCGACAAAGAGCTGGCTCAGGTGACATTTGCCATGCGTATATTCGATCATGACGTAGATATATCTTACTCTACCCGTGAGCCGGCTAATATCCGTGATCACATGGCTACACTTGGAGTAACAACGATGAGTGCTGAGAGTAAGACAGAACCGGGAGGTTACTATACTTATCCACAAGCGCTGGAACAGTTCCATGTAAGCGATGAGCGTACAGCGGTAGAAGTAGAAAAAGCATTAAAAGCCATCGGACGTGAACCCGTATGGAAAGATTGGGATGCTTCATTCGACCACATGTCAAAACAGCTTCACACCTCTGCCGTACAGAAGTAAAAACAAAAAATAACATATTCCGGAGAATATCAATACCTTTTCAGAAACACATCTGATTTTCCGAAAAAGTAATGATATCCTTCCGGAAAACTTTATTTATACATACAAAATTCCCCAAATACATTTCATCTTTTCAGACAATTTCTTTTCATAATATCCCCATGCAACTGACAGAAAAAGAAAAAGAGAGATATAATCGCCAGATTCAACTCGACGAGATTGGAGAAAAAGGACAGACATTGCTCCGACAAGCGAAAGTCCTGATAGTAGGTGTAGGTGGTCTGGGCTCACCTATTGCTATATACCTTTGCGGTGCAGGAGTAGGAACCATCGGACTAGTAGATGATGATAAGGTAAGTGAAACAAACTTACAGCGCCAAATTCTCTACAGTGAAACCGAGGTAGGAAAGCCCAAAGCACTTTGCGCAAAAGAGCGCTTGCAGAAACTGAACAGCAATATTTGCATTGAGGCCTATCCTACTCGTCTTACTAAAGAAAATGCTCAAGAAATAATCAGCAGATACGATATTGTAGTTGACGGATGCGACAATTTCCAAACGCGTTACCTTATAAACGACACATGCTTATTATTAAATAAGGTATATGTATATGGTGCTATCCGTGCCTTCGACGGTCAAGTATCCGTTTTTAACTACCAAGGAGGAAAAAACTACCGCGACCTCTTCCCCGACGAGGAAGAAATGCTGTCCATGCCTGCTCCTCCTAAAGGGGTATTAGGAGTCACTCCCGGCTTAGTCGGCTGCACACAAGCCAACGAGGTTTTAAAGATAATTTCAGGATATGGCGAAGTTTTAAGTGACAAATTGTGGCACATCGACCTCAAAACAATGGTTACGCACACGATTTTGCTCTAAACAATTAGGAATATTACAAACATGTTACTACCTTTGTGCCACAATTACGTTGTCACATGAAACTTATATTGATAACCAGACCCACATATTTCGTAGAAGAAGATAAAATTATAACTACACTCTTCGACGAAGGATTAGATTATCTTCATCTGCGCAAACCCGACACAGCTCCGGTTTATGCAGAACGTCTGCTTACTCTTATCCCAGAAAAATACCGGAAGCGTATCGTAGTACATGGACATTTCTATTTGAAAGAAGAATATAATCTCAAAGGTATTCACCTGAATCATCGCAACCCTATTGCTCCCGATAATTACACTGGGCAAATAAGTACCTCCTGCCATTCATTGGAAGAAGTAAAAGAAAAGAAAAACAACTTCGATTATGTCTTTCTCAGCCCTGTATTCGACAGCATTTCAAAACAGGGATATGCAGCAGAATATACGCCGGAACAAATCCGTCAGGCAGCTAAAGACGGTATAATCGACAAACGTGTCATAGCACTTGGAGGCATTGATGAAGACAATATCCTGCAAGTAAAAGATTATGGCTTTGGAGGAGCTGCTATTTTAGGTGGACTTTGGAATAAATTCGACCTTGACCACGATTATAATTATCAGAATCTTATTGAGCATTTCAGAAAATTGAAACGACTTGCTGATTAAAGTTTTTTCATTTCATTTGCCATGCTTGGAGAAATGCCGTAACTTTGCACCAAAAATATTAGGCAATATATCAAAATATTACAATGAGCGAAACATCATCATTCAAAGTGTTCTCGGGTACAAACTCGAGATACCTTGCAGAAAAAATCTGTAACAGTTTAGGATGCCCACTGGGTAACATGAACATTACTCATTTCGCCGACGGCGAATTTGCAGTATCTTACGAAGAATCTATTCGCGGACAGCACGTATTCCTCGTACAGTCAACTTTCCCGAATTCAGACAACTTAATGGAGCTTTTGCTGATGATTGATGCAGCAAAACGTGCTTCAGCTAAAAGTATCATTGCCGTAATTCCGTATTTCGGATGGGCACGTCAGGACCGCAAAGACAAACCACGTGTATCTATCGGTGCAAAACTGGTAGCTAATTTGTTGAGCGTTGCCGGTATTGACCGTCTGATAACAATGGATTTGCACGCAGATCAGATTCAGGGATTCTTTGACATTCCGGTAGACCACCTTTATGGTTCTACTATTTTTGCTCCTTACATCCAGTCTTTGAATCTGGAAAACCTTGTCATTGCAACTCCTGACGTTGGTGGCTCTAAACGTGCCAGCACATATGCTAAATATTTGGATGTACCTTTGGTGTTGTGCCATAAGACACGTGAAAAAGCAAACGTAGTTGCTTCTATGCAAATCATCGGTGACGTTAAAGATAAAAACGTTATCCTGATTGACGATATGGTAGATACTGCCGGTACTATTACTAAAGCAGCTGATATCATGAAAGAAGCCGGTGCAACTTCAGTTCGTGCTATTGCTTCTCACTGCGTAATGTCAGGTCCAGCTTCTGAACGTGTTCAGAATTCACAACTGGAAGAAATTGTATTTACTGATAGTATTCCTTATTCAAACCGTTGTGCTAAGGTTAAACAGCTTTCTATCGCTGATATGTTTGCTGAAACAATCCGCCGCGTGATGACTAACGAATCTATTAGCTCACAGTACCTGCTGTAATCAATATTTTATTACTATAATTAATGTCATCCTGAGCGTTTCTGTCTATATAGAAGACGTTTAGGATGACATTTCTTTTATACATTCATATTCTATGAAGATAGTCTGGCTCGACTTAAACAGTTCCTATGCACATTCTTCTCTGGCATTACCTGCGCTACAGGCACAGATTGCTGATAATAAATCGATAGAATGGGACATTGTATCTGCAACCATCAACGAGAATCCGGGAATGATTGCCGGAGAAATATATCGCCGTAAACCAGATATTATTGCTGCTACCTGCTGGCTTTTCAACCATGAAATACTGCTCCATGTGCTCTCACGCGCCAAAGCATTATTGCCCGACTGTTGCATTGCTTTGGGAGGTCCGGAATTTCTAGGAGAAAACCAAACTTTCTTAAGACGTAATACATTCGTCGATTGTGTTTTCAGAGGAGAAGGAGAAGAAGTGGTAAGCCAGTGGCTGACATGCTGGAACCAGCCTGATGCCTGGAAGGACATCACCGGATTATGCTACATAGACGCTAAAGGTGATACATACCATGACAACGGTATAGCCCGCGTACTCAATTTCGATCAGCTGGTTCCTCCCGAAACCAGTCCTTTTTTCAACTGGAGCAAACCCTTCGTACAACTAGAAACGACACGCGGATGTTTCAATACCTGTGCGTTTTGCGTAAGTGGAGGAGAAAAGCCGGTCCGCACCCTTCCGTTGGAAACAATCCGGGAACGCATCATTCTCATCCACCAGCATGGCATTCGCAACATACGTGTACTAGACCGTACTTTCAACTACAACAACCGACATGCAAAGGCATTGCTCAGTCTGTTCCAAGAATTTCCAGATATCCGCTTCCATTTGGAAATACATCCGGCTCTACTGTCCGACGAGTTGAAAGAAGAACTGACGCATATGCCCGACAACTTGCTTCATCTGGAAGCCGGCATACAGAGTCTTCGTGAAGAAGTTCTGACAACCAGCCGACGTATGGGCAAATTGTCCGATGCTCTAGAAGGATTGAAATTCCTCTGTTCATTGAGCAATATGGAAACACATGCCGATCTGATAGCCGGACTTCCTCTTTACCGTCTGGAAGAAATATTCGAAGATGTACGTACGTTAGCTTCTTACCGTGCAGGAGAAATACAGCTCGAATCATTAAAGTTACTGCCAGGCACAGAAATGAGATGCAGAGCTGCCGAACTAGGCATCAAATATTCTCCATTTCCTCCTTATGAGGTATTGGAAACCAGAGAGATCAGTCCGGAAGAGTTACAGACGGCACACTTGTTGTCACGCTTGCTTGACGGATTCTACAATACCCCCGTATGGCAGCACATCACACGACGACTAATTGTAGAACAGCCAGACTTTCTGCATCGCTTTCTCGAACATCTGATTGCACTTGGAGTAGCCGACCAGCCCATGAGTCAGGAACGTAGGGGAATCATTCTGTATGAGTTTTGCAAGCAATCCTACCCTTCTTATGAAACGGCAGCAACTTTGGCATGGATAGAAGCAGGAATGTCACTCAAGAAACAGCCGGCAGCCCGTATCCGTACCAAGCATGTCACACCTCCTGACAGCTGGAATATCGTATATGGAGAATATCACGATCATCTGAAGCTATGTCTGCTTCCCGCCAGTGAGAACGAACCGCTCAACTACTGGTTCGGATTCGAAACAGAAACTCAGCAACCTCGTCCGGTATTTAAGCTACAAGCCAGAAGAAGGAACTTTGAGAAAAGCTCAGAAAATCATATCTTTGCAAAAAGCAGAACAGACTATGAACAGAATATGTCATCTTTTCGGAATAAAATATCCCATCATTCAAGTGGAATGGTATGGTGCAGCGGCTGGCGACTGGCATCGGCAGTAAGTAATGCAGGAGGACTGGGACTGTTAGGAGCAGGCTCTATGCATCCTGAAACCTTACACGAGCATATACGCAAATGTAAAGCAAGCCACCGACAAACCGTTCGGAGTAAACGTTCCATTGATGTATCCGGAAATAGAAACCCTGATGCAAATTATAGCCGAAGAAGAAGTGAAGATTGTCTTCACCTCCGCCGGAAATCCGAAGATATGGACCGAATGGCTGCACAACAAAGGATTATCGTAGCTCATGTAGTATCTTCCACACGCTTCGCAGCAAAATGTGAAGAGGCTGGAGTAGACGCTATTGTAGCCGAAGGGTTCGAAGCAGGAGGACATAACGGAAAAGAAGAAACTACAACCCTGTGTCTTATCCCGGCAGTCAGGAAAAGTTGTACACTCCCACTAATTGCAGCTGGGGGAATAGCTACCGGTGAAGGTATTCTGGCCGCAAGAAGTCTAGGAGCCGATGGAGTACAGATAGGCACACGTTTTGCGTTGACTGAAGAAAGTTCTGCCAGTTTCGCGTTCAAAGACCGCTGTCTGCGACTGAATGAGGGAGATACAATACTTACGTTAAAACAGCTTTCTCCTACCCGACTAGTGAAAAATGATTTCTACAAACACATTGAAGAAGCTGAAAAACGCGGAGCTTCCGTCGATGAACTGCGTGATCTGTTAGGACGCGGACGTGCCAAACTAGGTATTTTCGAAGGAGATTTATTCGAGGGAGAACTGGAAATTGGTCAGGCGGCATCAATGATTAAGCATCTGCAACCAGTCAGTGAAGTTATGAAAGAACTGGTAGAGGATTACAACACTGCACTCCGCCGGATACAAGATGAATTAAATTGGAATTAAATAAACTGATAATCACATTTCATTATGGCAGATAATTATCTGGAACGGCAGCGAGAACAATATGAAGCTCGAAAAGCCGCATGGGAAAAAGCTAAAAAATTAGGAAAGAAAAAAATAAAACCAGCCGTTAAATCTCAAAGTCAGTCTACTAATAAACCTGATTACAACTGAAAGTTTTCTTCTGTTTCATTCGAACGGGTATAGCAGCTTATTAATAAAAAAATAACTACCTTTGCGCGATTTTTAAAAGAAGGCAAAGATGGGAAATGCATATGAAGAAAGATTAGGAACCGACCGTATGTTACCTCTTATATTTAAGATGTCACTTCCGGCGGTTGCAGCTCAGCTGGTAAACCTGTTATACAATATTGTCGATCGTATTTATATCGGTCACATACCCGGCATCGGAACCGATGCTTTAGCTGGAATCGGAGTAACAAGTGCTGTCATAGTACTGATATCTTCCTTCTCTGCTATTGTCGGAGCAGGAGGAAGTCCACTTGCTGCCATTGCCCTGGGACGAGGAAACCGGGAGCGTGCCGGACAGATTTTAGGCAACGGATTCATCCTGCTGCTCATATTTACCATACTGACTTCCGCTACCACTTACTTGTTTATGGAGCCGATATTGCTCTTTACCGGAGCATCGGAAAATACAATAGGATATGCTACTGATTATCTTTCGATATATTTGCTGGGTACTCTGTTCGTGGAACTGTCAGTAGGGCTCAATACATTCATCAATACACAAGGACGTCCCACCATAGCCATGTATTCTGTCCTTATCGGAGCAATATTGAATATCGGATTAGATCCTCTGTTCATTTTTACATTCGGTATGGGAGTAAAGGGAGCAGCCTTAGCCACTATCCTGTCACAAGCCTGTAGTGCCATATGGGTAATTTCCTTTCTCACGTCGAAAAAAGCCTCATTAAGACTTGAATACCGCTACATGAAACTGCACAAAGGCATCATACTCTCCATTCTGGCGTTAGGAGTTTCACCATTTATCATGGCAAGTACAGAAAGCCTGGTGGGCTTTGTCTTGAACAGCAGCTGGAAAAATTTGGAGATATCTATGTCAGTGCACTAGCCATCATGCAAAGTGCCATGCTCATTGTAAGTGTTCCACTGACAGGTTTTGCGCAAGGATTTGTTCCCATTGTCAGCTACAATTACGGACATCATAACCGGGAACGAGTAAAGGAATGCTTCAAAATAGTAGTCATCATCATGTTTTCATTCAATTTTCTATTGATTTCATTCATGATTCTATTCCCCTCACTAGTAGCTTCCGCCTTTACGAACGATGAAACATTAATAGAAACAGTACGCCAGGTAATGCCGATTTTCCTTGGAGGAATGACAATATTCGGATTACAACGTGCGTGTCAGAACATGTTCGTTGCTTTAGGTCAAGCTAAAGTTTCGGTATTCATCGCTCTATTGCGCAAAGTTATATTACTCATACCGCTGGCACTTATCCTGCCCCGTTTCATGGGGATGCCCGGAGTATATGCCGCTGAAGGAATTTCTGATGCAACGGCAGCCATCTGCTGTACACTTATCTTTGCCATACAGTTTCCACGCATTCTCCGCAAGATGGTATAAGAAGAGAAACCTTATTCATGGTTTTCTCTTCATAACCTGGCGGAAATCATTTACGATTTGCCGTCCCATATTGATACGTGTACTGTCTACTTTTCGTATTTCTACCGAAGTTACCGCATCCTTGTATTTAGCCTTGCTCAGTTTAAACTTCATCTTATCCAGATTTCCCGTAATATTCACTCCCATCTTAAAAGGCAGAGGCGACTTTAAAATAGAAATATGGTAATCGAAGTTCATGTCAAGTCCCTGAGTTCCTCCCACAGCCGCCTTATATCGGTCTATCTGCACAATAAAAGGATATACTGTCACATTGCCGTCCTTTATTGTCATATTCACCGAAATACTGTCGAACATGTTCCGCTCTTTGTTCTTAAACATCAGCATCTTCGATATTTCAGCAAAAGTTTCTCCATCCATCAGTACCAGACTGTCGCCCTTGATATGTACAGCCGAACGTAAAGACGGAATCTTGATATTCAGATTCGAATCAAGTACCGCCTCGGCAGCAGCTTCAAAATCAACAACTCCCTGGAACGAACGAAGCATCGGGACAATTGTATCCAGTGAAGGAGCAAATTCAACCAGCTTGGCTATATTGATTTTATGCAGCCTGAAGTCGAATCCGGCATATCCCTGCTTCTTCTCCTGAGCACGATAAACCAAAGTTGCATTCATCTGAGCATCCATCCCCTTCATGCTTAATCCTTTCAGATGAACAGCCTGATTCCGGATATCCACAGCTCCACGCACATCTTCGAATATCATCTTGTCATACTTCACCCTTTTCAAGTTAGTCTGGAGTTCAAAATCCAGACTCTTTGGAATTACAAATAACTCCAACGATGAAGCAGTAGTATCAACTTCAGCCTGAAGTGTATCTTCCGGGAAACTCAATGAATTGATAAGTTGATTACAGTCGAGGTTACGGGAAGAAACCTCCAGCTTCCCCCTCAACGGACGATGATGCTTCATCATTCCATACAAATCGTATATGGCTCCAGTTGCCGTCAAATCGGAATGTCCCACCCGACAAGTTGCATTTTTCAGTCGTTATCATCCGGTTACCTACCGTCACCGATGTTTTTTTCATACGTATAGGTAATGCAAATTCAGGAGTCGACATTCTCATACGACGGAAACCAATGATGCCTTTCGGAATCCAGAGTGAATCATGCAATTTTTACGCGGTCCACAGCCAAAGCCTGCCCCGATCCACCCCCCATCTTTCGTTTCCAGGCACGGCAGAACATGGTATCAGCACTCAGCGAAAGAGAAACCTGAGGCATCGAAGGGTTCTTTTTCCCAGGCTGCAAGCGCACTGTAGCATCAGCTTTCTGACAGAATAACGCCAACGAATCGCCCATATTCCCTTTCAGACGATTCAAAGTAAATTTACATTCAACGTCTGTAATACGGTAGTATCCTGGGGTTAGTAGATTTAACCGACATAGTCAGTTTTTCTACATTCGAATTAGCCAGCTTTGACTGCAAGACCAGTTTATTGATTTCCGCACGTGCAGCCAGATTATCATTCCCGATGAAATTGAGCGAAGCATCACTCGCAAATTCAAATCCTTTATTAACATCCCGCAACTGCAAATTCGTCATCTTCAATTTTCCACCTAACGAATACGTCCCAAATCCTGCTTCTTAATGGAAAACAGCCGACATTTCAACCGCAAATCAGCCTCCAGATCGCCACCAATAGTTACCCCCTCCTGCAAAGGAAAAGCCTGTGCCAAGGCAGTCAGATCTACTTTCGATTTTGTATTAAACGTTATATCTGGATCTTCCAACAGATTCACAATCTTTGCATCGGCCAGTATATCTGTATGAGCCCCCTGAAAATGAAAAATCTTCAAGTCTGCATACGAAGGCTGTTTACGCATTAAATCTACAAACGCATAAAAATCGGCCGTAAAATTGTCAATTCCATAAGGAAGTTTATCATATTTAGCCGATGCTTTATCTATCTGTACCTTCAACGTAACGGCAGGCATCTGCTGCTTTCCATACCATCCTTTTACATCACCCTCCATTTCACACTGCCTCTTGCCTCCATACTTTCACGCTTCAAAACACTCTCAGGAATCATATTGAATACCGTTTCCAAGGAAGGAGCATGCAGAGCATATGCAATATCCACGTTAAGTGCACGGCGAACTGTATCTCGCTTCAAGGTTCCCTTCACATCAAAGGTTATACCGTTTAATGAAATGTTGGCATCATTTAGTGTAAGTGTACGCGTAGAACGGTCCAGATCAAGAGAAGTCTTCAGGTCTGTCGCAACCTTATTGACCAGCAATTGTCCGTCCTGCCAGAAAAGTACATTATCATGCTGAAACGCATAGCTAACTTTGAGTGTTCTTTCTGCAAAGAAGCTGTCAGATTAAGTGCAGCATTGGTCAGGCGGGCATAAACTCTTGTATCCCGGTCATCAAAAATAACATTTGCCCGCTTCAGCGATACCCGACGAATATCAATACCTCCCGACAAATCTGTCTTGCCAGAAGAAGCAGTATCAGCTACAGCAGTTGTATCAGAAGCTACAATATCCCAGTTGGCAATGCCCTCCCTACTCTTATAAGCGTAAACCGAAGCATCTTCCAATCCCAGATAGTTAAGAGTTATTTTTTTATTTATCAAATAATCTATCGGATTTACCACAACCACGCATTTGCCAAATGACAGCAACGAATCTGTTTTCTGCCATGCTGTATCACAGAACACTTTCGAGACAAGACTTCCATCGACCAACTTCAATCCGAAACGTGGAAACGTAGAGAAAAAAGTCAGTTCCACACTCTTCATCTCCAACTTGGCATTCAGTGCCTGATTAGCAGTTTTCAAGACTACCGGAGTTAACCTGGAAGGAGTAAACACAAAATTTATAGCAACTGTTATTGCTATCAGAATTAAAACAATCAATGAGCCGAAAGATATACCGGCTATTTTCAATATCCCTTTTGTACGCTTCTTCATAATCTTTTTCATACCTAATTTCCGACAAAGATACAAACTTAACTTTTTCACTGTACCTTGTTTTTCTTTAATTAAGAACCCTGTTTTGGTTACTAAAAAGCCACTAAAACAACAAAAGCCGGAATTATGTCTAAAACTTGGGCTAATCTTTCCAAAAACATCGAGATATTTTTTTAAAATTTGTACAACTTCCCCAATTTTTTTGAGCAATATTTCAAAAGTATTTGTACAAAAATTGAGAGTTTTTGCTGAATTATCTGAAAAGACTTCAACCAAGTAAAATATGCTCTTCAACAAGTTTTTGGAAACATATTGCCTTTTTTCTTCCTTATACACATTTTTTTCTTACGAAATTTCACTTTTATGAAAACATTTGCTACATTTAGTTGTTTATTATTTAAGAACAAAGTATGAAAAAAAATCACTTTAGGAGCACTTACACTCTTACTCATCACGACAGCTTGTAGAGATGACAGTTATACTCTCTCTACTGAATCAACCCCCAATCTTGTTACTCCCGCTCTACATACCGTGTGAGCGATTCTCAAAGTCCTCTCACGGGTATAGTAGAAGCTTATCCTTGCCTCCAGGGAAGCTCTATTTATTTCGGGAACTATGTAACAATACGCTAAGCGTGTTCTATGGTTTTTACAATGTTCAGGATGGAAACATTGTAGGAGATAACAACCGAGAAGTATCGCTGCCTGTCGGCAAATATAACATTGTATATTGGGGAACTCCCAAATATGAAGAACCTATTCATACAACCCCAGCCATTGATGAACCCGGGCTATCTATTGGTTCAGACTTATCTAAATTGTATTTCGGATTGAGACAATACAATAAAGATACTACATATATTCCTGTATACGATCTGGTACACACCAACAAGGAAGTAAATATTGGACAAGAGGATCTGGAAGCCAATATGGAACGGGTTGTAGCAGGACTCAAGGTGATTGTCAAAACAAAAAACAATGCCGTCATCAACTCTAACATTACAGATATGCAGGTTCTTATCGGTGGAATAGCTGAAAAAATCAATCTGTATACAGCCGAACCCGAAAATAAGACAAAGACTGTCAAGTTTGATCTAGTACGTTCTGTCGATAATACCGAAATGAGTAATGCAATGGTAATGGTATTTCCTTCTGCCCCCAACCCCTTGCTTACACTCCTGATTACGTTGAAAGATGGTAGCGTACACACGCTGTCGAAAAATCTGGAATCGACATTGGTTGCCAATACACGTCTGACAGTAAACATTGTTATCGGAGATATTTTTGCAGGGGGGAGTTCCGGAAACTTCACTATCGACAACTGGAATGAATCCAGCGAAACGATTGAATTTCCAGTGGTGGATTGAAGAAGAACAAGCTCCTTTCGGGGCTCCCCTGCTCTAGAAGAAAGATAAAGGAATAAGACAAAACATAAAAAATTAGGAAAAATCCTCGCCAAGCTATAACTTTGCGAAGATTTTTTATAATATTATGTACATATTCCGTTCTATACACGAAATCATAAACACCGTCGCCGCAGCAAGAGGGCTGCTGACGGAAATGTTCGAGAAAAGAAAAATACTAAGCTTCAGATACTCCGATGCACTGGCTTTGCTGAAAGATGATGAAAACCGTCTGAAACTACTTATAGAAAAAGAAGTAATTCATCAGAACGGCAACTTTGTTGAGCTGGATGCACGGTTTATGGATTTTTTCGAACTGTTACTTGAGGCTAATGAAGAAATCAATACAGCGTGATAGATGAAAATATCGAGTATCTTCACGAACTGATGGATTATTATCTCAAAGAACGTATCGCAACGCGTAAGGCTAGTTACGTAAGAAATATCAAAATTACTTTTCAGAAAATAGCTCGTACTACGATACGTAATATCATGAATTTGCAGACCAGCATCGACAATGCTTTCAAACATGAGCCTACCTATCAGATAAAGATTGCCAAGCTGGAAAACCTCGATAAAAAACGAATCAATATCCAGCAGCTGATTGATACGACGGAAAATCTGATATTGCACGAAGAACGACAATTCTTCCAACAAGCAACTGATGATGAGCTGAACCGGATTTTGCTGGAACTTCGCCGGGAATTACAGCTTTCAGCGCATAGTCTTATCCGGGCACAGCAGGATATCATCAATTACCTGAATCAGATTAAGAGTCAAGTGATACTGGTAGAAAAAATACGCCGGGTAAAATATTTGCAAGATCAGTTTGAACTGCGTGCCAAAAGTAATCTCGCCGAAGTACTGGAACGTGAGCACTCCATTCTTTTGGAAGGAACAGCACCGTCATCATTCAAGCTTTCCATAAATTACTTGAATACCGATGAGGCACGTCCGATCATTCTGAAAGTAATGAAAAACCTCCAGCATCGCGAAACCATACGAAGCAACGAAGCTGGTGCGTTCAGCGATGAAGATCTGGCATCTCAGTCAATGTATCAGGAAACAATAAGTCTGGAAGAAACGGTCGGCAACTATATTCAGGCACAAACTGAAGCAATGTGGAAAGATGCCACTGCACAGCCAGAAGATCTGTTCTCTTTCCTGATGCGCTATCCATTCCGTCAAGAAGTCAGTGAGGAAGAACGGACTACCCTCTTTTGCCAGATTGTATCACTATACGAATCGCAGTTCCGTATCAGTGAAGAATTTGGTATTTACAAAAACTATGAATATGCTCGCATCTATCCGATATAAAGGAGGATCGCATAATAAAAAATATTCACTTTAGTTCATTCCGGTAAACATTCGGAATACATGCTAAAGTCAATCAGAAAAAATCAATAGATTATATGGAACTAACAATAAGAATACCCGATCATACAGCGGCTATTTTCGACTATTTGCAAAAAGGTCTGTTTATCAGTTCAAACAGTACAAATGAAGACGTACGCGATTTATATGATATTATAGACGATGACTTCGAAGCTCTGTCGATTTATTTTGCACAGATAGGCTATACATTGGAGCGGGGAAACGAATATTTTTATTTTTCTCGTACAGAACCTCGTGTTACACTGGAACAAAAGATTCTGCGTGCCTATTACTGGATTGATGTTCTCGACTTATTTAAAACATACGATGAAACTTTCGGACCGGGCTATCGTTTTCAGCCGGAACAGATATTGGTGGAAGCCAACATCAACGTCATGTTGCAGAACAAGCTGGACGGGATACGTAAACATTTCTCCGATAAAGATGTACGCAAAGAGGTGCTCGATAATATGATACGGCAGCTTACCCGTGACTCTTTTCTGGAACTGGAAAACGAGAAGAACAATACATATAAAGTAATGAGTTCCTGGAATTACCTGGAACGCCTGATTGAAAGTATTAACATTTACGATGACAGCCAAGACGATGAGAAACCTGAATAGAATTATATTTATAAATAGTGCAAATATTCCTTATGCCGATGATATCTATTTGGATGGGAATGTACACTTTATCGGTACACAGGGAGTAGGAAAAAGTACCGTACTTCGCTCTATCCTCTTTTTTTACAATGCAGATACACAAAAGTTGGGAATCCCAGTTGAAAAACAGAGCTATACGGAATATTATTTCCCCTACGCCAATTCGTATATCATCTATGAAGTAGCTACTGAGAACGGAGCTTTCTGTATCCTCAGTTTCAAGTCGATGAACCGAGTAAGCTACCGTTTTATTGACTCTCCTTACCGGAAAGAGTTTTTTATCGATCCGGAAACCCGTATTGCCTATACCGGAGCCGACCGGGTACGTATGCAGCTCGATTTGCAGAACGTAGACTACTCACGTATTATTTACACTTTCGATGAATACCGGAATATTCTTTATGGCAATGGCGTTTCATCTGATATGAAGAAATATTCGCTTATGGAAAGTAAGCAATATCAGAATATTCCTCGTACAATCCAGAATGTCTTGCTTAACTCTAAGCTGGATGCTGAATTCATCAAAAAGACAATTATTTCATCCATCAACGAAGATGAAACTGCAGTCGATCTGAATAACTACAAGGAGCATCTGAAAAATTTTGAAGTCCGTCTACGTGACATCGAAGAATTCCAAAAACGCGAAACACAAAAGCAGGCTAAAGAAATAACATTATTGTCGGCACAGGTTTCGAAACAGCAGACAGCACTGGCCCAAGGTTGCCGCGAACTGGTTTCTGCCTTTATCAAGGCTAAGGAAGCACTTCCACAATGGCAAGAAAAAAAACAACAATGCGGAAAGTGAGCGCAACAAGTTGATTACTCGCCGACAAGAACTGCAAGAGCAGTCACGCCATCGCTGTGACAAATTGCAGGAAACACTTGCTGTACTAAACAATGAGCTGCAAAAGGCACAAAAGAAGGAAAAAGATTATGCTCGCCAACAAATTGAGCAGGTAATGGAGCGTTCTTCACGAAAAGAAGAATGGAAAAACCGCCGCGACGGATTACTGGAAGAACAGCGTATTCTCACTTCCCAATATACAGAGATCTCAACAAAATATAAGTCGCTTATACAGAGCCTTGATGAACAATGGAATAAAATTCATGAAGCAAAACTCAAGCAACTGGATGAGTTAAACAGCACATATAATGCACGCATTGAGGAAGGACGTCTTCGCCACGAAGCTTCTACCGAAGCATTATATCAGGAATACGAACAACTCTCACAGCAACTTCACCCTGAGAAGAGTGAAAAACAGAGTGTGCTGACAGCTATTGATTATCAGATGCAGCTTTGCCGGAAAGAGATGTTCTTCGAAACAGAACAAGAAGAACTGAAGCATCGCATACAGTCGTATACCGGCATGCATATGAGTAAAAAGAACCGCATCAACAACGCACAACTCATCATCAAGGAGATTACGCTGAAGTGGGAAGAAGAATTGCAGCACGGAACAAAAGAAAAAGATGATGCACTAACCAGACTGCAACTGGAACAGCAGCAGCTGAAGCCACGTGTTGACGAACTGGAAACGTTTTTACAAAACAGCCGCAATACATTACAGGGATGGCTCAAGGATAACAAACCAGGATGGGAGGAAAACATCGGTAAGCTTTGCGATGAGTCTATCCTCTGGCAGACAGGTTTGTCACCCCAATTGCAAGATGCAGGCGAGTCTTTCTACGGAATTTCAATTGATCTGGCTGGAATAAACCGACATATTAAATCCATCAACGATTATCAGAAAGAGAAAGAAGCCGGCACTTGTCGTCTGGAAGAAATAGCAGCAGAAACAATCCGATTGCAGAGTGAAAAAGAAGAGCTGGAAGAAACGCTGAAAAGTAAATATCAGCCGAAAATAAAAGAGCAAAAAGATATCATCGCTCTACAAGAATATGAACTGGAAAAACTGGAACGACAATATCAACAGGATATGCTCGATCTGGAAAACTGGAAGAAAAAGGCCGAAGCAGAAAGAAACCGCAAACTTCACGAACTGGAAGAGCAAAAAATGCAGGCTCATAATGAATTGCAACAGACAGAAAGCAAGCTGAATAATCTAAACAAAGAGAAATCGGACAAGCTGAACAATTTAAAGCAAGAATGGAACAAACTGTTGCAAAATCTGAACAACGAAAAAAGTGCACAGGCAGACAACATACGCAAGGAAGATAAAGAGGAACAGCAACGGATAGCTTCTGTAAAGGCTGAATACGAAAACGACATGCAAAAGGAGCTCCACACACAGGGAGCCGATACAGAACGTCTGCAAAACATTGCAGAACAATTGCAGAATATCGAACAGGAACTTCTGTTTATAAAAGACCATGCTGCACTCATCATCGAGTATCAGAAGGATAAACGCGATTTGATTGACCAAATTCCGACATGGCAACGTGAATATGACGAGCAAAAACGTTTATTAAAACAACGAGAAAGAATCTTTACATAAAGAAACAGGAGCCCTGCAAAGTGAAATAGACAAGCTGAATAAATCACTGCATGAAGCAGAGGAAAATGTACGCAGCTTATCCGGCAACCTGGATGCGTACGAAAAAATTCCTGCATACGACTGGTACAAGCCTCATCAGGATATTTTCCGTTCTGAAAATGGTACGGAAACTGAAATAGCCGTTCAAAAAGGATGTATCGAACTGATTGATGAACTGGGACGCATGGAAAACCAGTACATGCAGCTTCAGAGTCGCCTGCGCAAAGAAGTTAATCTCTTTACCGGACATTTTGACGAGGACAATACGTTTAAGTTCAAAACGAAATTCAATGAAGATTGGGAATATATACGTTTTGCCGATGAATTACACGACTTTGTAGAAGAAAATAAAATCAACGAATTCGTGCGTCGCATCAACAACGAGCATTCGGACATCTTCAAACGTATCAGCATGGATACTTCCATGCTTACGGCCTCGGAAAGTGATATACAGGATCTGATAAGCAAGGTAAACAAAGGATTCCAGACATGCAATTTCGTAGGAGTAATCCAACGTATTGAAATGAAGGTAGAAGAAAGCAGCAACCGAGTGGTAAATGCTTTGAGAGCCATACAGAAATATTACAATGAACATGCTTACGACCTTACTCCGGGCACAAACTTGTTTTCCAGCGAAAACGAACAATTGGTGAAACAGGAAGCTATCGCTTTATTGCGTGATTTCATCAAAGAAATGCACGCTTACCGGTATGACAAGATCCGTCTATACGATTCGTTTGAATTACGTTTCCGCATCATAGAAAACAACAACGACACCGGTTTTGTCGAAAAGTTGTCGAATGTGGGTTCGGAAGGAACAGATATCCTGGTAAAAGCAATGATTAATATCATGCTGCTGAATGTATTCAAAGAAAGTGCTTCGCAGAAGTTTAAGGACTTCAAATTACATTGCATGATGGATGAGATCGGAAAGCTACATCCTAATAATGTAAACGGAATCCTAAAATTTGCAAACGACCGAAACATTATTCTGATTAACGGTTCACCTACGGAACTGAACCGTGACGCATATAAACACGTATATCTGCTCACTAAAGGGGCTCAAAGCAAAACCCGCATAGCCCGGCTGATCTCAGATCAGAAATTGTAAATGTTCTCTTTTTTTAATACCTTTGCTAGGTACGAAAAAGAAAAAGCAATTTATGATGCAGATACTGAAACTACAAGGAACCGACAGACAACTATACCGGCTGGTAGGCCTTTGGTTATGAATCCGAAAGTCCTGCAATACAACAACGGATATCCGTTTAAAACCGGAGAACACTATGTATGGTATATTGCAATAGAGAAGCAAAAAGTAATGGGATTTATTCCATTAGAAATGCGTAAAAACGAACATATCATCAACAACTACTACGCTGAAGCAGAAACCCACGACTATATTCTGGATACACTGCTAAATACAGTCCTTACAGACGAGGAAGAGAGCACACAGCCTTTATCGGCTGTGGTGCAAACTCCTCATCAGGATTTGTTCGTACAGAAAGGATTTGAAATAACAAAGAGTTGGAAACTATACATAAAAATGCAGAAGGCATAATGGAAGCGACAGTTCAGGAACAAAAAAATGTCTACGAATTAACCCAGGAGCGTCTACGAGTAATATTCAACGAATTTGATAATGTCTATGTGTCTTTTTCTGGAGGCAAAGACAGTGGAGTATTGCTGAACTTATGTATTGATTATATCCGCCGCAATAACCTTAAGCGGAAAATAGGTGTATTCCATATGGATTATGAGGTTCAATACAAAATGACTATCGATTTTGTAGACAGCATTCTAGAAAAGAATAAGGATTTACTTGACGTATATCGCATCTGTCTTCCGTTTCGTGTCGCAACCTCAACATCAATGTATCAGTCTTTCTGGCGTCCGTGGGATGAAGAAAAGAAAGATCTCTGGGTTCGCCAGATGCCTGAAGGTGCTATGACAATAAAAGATTTCCCCGAGTTGAAACCAGACACATGGGACTACGATTTTCAGCTTTACTTCGCACAATGGCTGCATAAAAAGAAAAAAGCTACACGTACTTGCTGTCTGGTGGGTATACGGACACAGGAAAGCTTCAGTCGCTGGCGATGTATATTCCAAGTTCCTAAGAACATTCTGTATCATAAGTATATCTGGACCTCAAAAATAGGAAATGATATTTACAATGCCTATCCTATATACGATTGGAAAACGACAGATGTATGGACAGCAAACGGTAAATTCAAATGGGACTATAACCCTTTGTACGACCTCTATTACAAGGCAGGAATCAGCTTAGAACGGCAACGGGTAGCCAGCCCGTTTATCAGTGAGGCTATCGAAAGTCTTGCTCTTTACAGAGCCATTGATCCCGATACATGGGGGAAAATGATAGGACGCGTAAATGGGGTAAACTTTTCGGCTATTTATGGAAGCACACATGCCACGGCAAGGCAAAAAATAAAACTGCCAGAGGGATATACATGGAAATCATTTATGTACTTTTTACTATCCACACTTCCTGAAAAGACACGCAACGGCTATCTCCGGCGTTTAAACGTCAGCATTAAATTCTGGCGAACAAAGGGAGGATGCCTGAGTGACGATGTCATACAAAAACTGATAGATGCTAAAGTTCCTATAGAAATAGTAGACAAAAGCAACTACCGTACACATAAACATCCTGTAAAAATGGAATACCAGGAAGATATAGACATTCCTGAATTCAGAGAAATTCCCACATACAAACGCATGTGTATCTGCATTCTCCGAAATGACCATGCCTGCAAATACATGGGCTTCTCTCCTACAAAGGAAGAGATCAGCAAAAAAATAAGATTATGGAAAACTAACAAAAATATTGGCGATGATGATAACGAAAATAGAATATAAAAGTCCTGTTTATAATGTAAAAGGCTGTACCAGTAGAAAAAGTAGTAGCAAATGATTATAATCCCAATGTGGTAGCTCCTCCAGAAATGAAACTGCTGGAAATATCCATTTGGGAAGATGGATTTACCATGCCGTGCGTTTGTTATTATAACAAAGAAGCAGACAAATACATTTTAGTTGATGGATTCCACCGATTTACGGTACTAAAAACCTCCAAACGTATTTATGAACGAGAAAAAGGCCTGCTTCCTGTCGTTGTGATCGATAAAGATTTGTCAAACCGCATGGGGTCTACTATTCGCCATAATCGTGCACGTGGAACTCATAACATCGAACTCATGTCACACATTGTTGCCGAACTGGACAAAGCAGGAATGTCGGATCAATGGATTATGAAAAACATCGGAATGGATCGAGATGAATTGCTCCGACTGAAACAAATATCCGGTCTGGCCGAACTTTTTGCTGATGCCGACTTCAGTATTCCCCAGCCCAAGCCTGCATATATTCCAATACCGGAAAATGACGATGAAGTAAAATCTGAATAAATTAACCCGCTCTTAAATACAATAAATCATACGTGTAATAAAATAGCCCTGTCATCTTTCATTGGAGTACATCCTGAATGTTTTATACCTGAGATGTAAACTTCCTAGTAATGACAGGGCAATTTTATTGTAGACAGAACAGTCAGGTTCAAATTGAGAGTTCCTCTTTATTGAACTAAACTTAGATAGACTTGTACTCTCCTTTTCAGCTTTCAAGTTTTGCCTTAATATTTTCCAGTAGAATCAGGCATCCCTGCATTTTAGGATTTTCAAAACAAGCTTCAGCCTGATCGAATAAACGTGCTACAGTTTCTTTCAAATTAGGTATATTAGTTGCTTTATCTACTTGTAAACCTTGAGGTAAATCTTGATTAGCAAACCAATCTTTCAAGGCTTTCAGTTCTTCTTTCTTATAAATTTTTCTTTCTTCCATATGATAATGATTAAACGATATCCACAGCAAAATGAAATGCAAAATCGCGTTTGAAGTCAGGAGATATAATGGGGTAACGGTCACGACCGGTATACATCGGATTGACAGCCTTCATACCTCCATCGAAACGTAAAATCAAGAAGTCCAGATCGAAACGTATTCCCAATCCATAAGATACGGCAAGTTGCTTATAAAAACGATTAAACTTGAATACTCCTTCCGACTGTATTCCCTGATTCCGTATATTCCAAACGTTTCCGGCATCAATAAACGCTGCTCCATTCAACTTCCAGAATAAAAATGTCCGGTACTCCAAATTCAGGTCCAACTTAATATCTCCCGTATGGTTGACATAATCTATCGTGTTTCCATCCCCACGATAAGAACCTGGTCCTAAAGAACGTACCCGCCAGCCACGTACACTATTAGCACCTCCGGAAAAATATAACTTTTCGAAAGGTAAACTCTTAGAATTCCCATAAGGAACCGCAACTCCTAATCCGGCATGAAATACCAGCGAATTGCGCTCATCGATAACGAAATTTTTTGCATAATCTATGTCAGCCTTCACATACTGTGCAAAATCTATATTAGCCAACTGATATGCTTCGCCGTATCGTGGCTTTTATTTATCAAACGCGAAAAGGCATACAACAAATTACCAGCTTCTTCTATATTAAAGCGCACAGAATACGAATTACGGTTTGCCGTAGTCATCGTATTTCCTCCAGCACTATTATAAGTATAAGTATATCCCAAGCGCACAATGAACAAATCTTCGTAACTATGTCTCAGCAATGGATTAACCTCATCCATACGATCCAGATAATCGTCGAATGTAGGTGAGGTATAGGGCATATAAATATAATTTATATCCAGCAAGTCAAAACGATGATTAGCCTTTCCTCTCCGTGTCCAACGATAGCTCCAGGCAGCAGAAGCTAAAGTACGTTCAAATTCCGGACGAATCTGCCAATTATATTTTATACTGACCTCTGAAGTCGCTTTAATACGTTTTTTAAAGTCGGAAGACAGAAACGGGAACATAAATTCAGGGAAATTCAAACTGCTCTCCACACCGTATTCCATATAGTTACTGCTAGTATATCCTTCCAGTCCATCTCACAGCTTCATATGCTCCCCTCAATTTAATTGTAAAAGTCTCAGAACTTTAAACAGGTTACGATGCGTATATGAAGCCGACGCTGCTGCTCCCAAATCACCAGCAGAGCTTGTTCCTTCTATTTCGAAAGACAATGATTTATTTTTATTTCTTGACAATGTGATATAAGCATCCAGGTATGCTGAATCATTTTCTATCACTTCGTTGAAACGAATATTTGAATACTTCAAGATAGACAAACGGGACAGCGCAGAGTAAGTATTTTGTACACTCCTGCTTCTATACAAGTTTCCGGGTATCAGAAAGTTATAATCAGAAATTACTTTCGGACGCAGAAACAGCTTGTCTTTATAAAACAAACTGACATCTCCCGAACGCACAGAATCAAAACTTTGGAGTGCTTGTGCAGAAGGTACAGTAAAATCCGCATCCAATATATAATTGACATTCCGTATCCGATACTGGCGGTGTTCTTCCGGCATATCTTCCTTACGAATTTGAAATGAGGCCAGCTCCATTGTAAGGTCAACTTTATGGGTATTCAGCATCGTATCTGCCTGAAATGTGATAAAATCCTTATTAAAACGATAATATCCCCTGTTCTGCAAATATTGGGTTATACGTTGTCTTTCCTCATCCAGTACATTTACATCGAACCGCATTCCTTCGTGCAGTAATGTCTGTGCTGAATCTGCTTCCAAATAACTACGTATCTTACTATCTGCAATATCATAAGCTATATTATTTATGATATACGGTGATCCCGAGTGAATATCATAGGAAACCTTCATACGTTTGCCCTTCGCTTCTTCCTTCAAGTCGACAACCGCTCCCATATATCCCATATTACGCACAGCTTTTTCTATTTCCTGCTGTGTTTCTTGAGCCGCATCTTTACTGTATATTACAGGCGCATCTCCCAGCTTACGCCAAAAACGGTTTATCCATTTTGTAGAGTCCATGCCCGAAGCACTATAAATATATAAAGGGAATCTGAATAAACTGAACCATTTAGCATTAGGCGACTGACGTACGTACTGATTCATCTGAGATGATTTTATCTCTTTATTATCCGACTCTATTTTTACGTCATCCAATAAATATCCTCCTTCTGGAATAAATTTATTGACAGAACAGCCTGGCAGTAGCAGGACAATAAGCGTAAAACAAATATAGATATGTAAAAGAGTCGTTTTCTTCATCTCAAAACAAGGCGATATATGCAGAATTATATGCAAAGATAGGCAATAATTAAAAATATCTTCTTAGCTTTGTCAGTGAATATTTGTTATTTTATACACAAATACCCATGCTAAGTAAAAATAAAATTAAATATATCCGTTCGCTGGAATTAAAAAAGAACCGGAAAGAAGAACATGCCTTTCTGGCAGAAGGGAACAAGTTAGTAAACGATTTAATCAACCACTTTTCATGCCAGTTGCTGGTTGCTACCAAAGAATGGCTGCAAAGTCATCCCTATCTGCAAGCAGCCGAAATAATAGAAGTTACTCATGAAGAACTTTCACGAGCCAGTCTGCTAAAAACCCCGCAGGAAGTTCTTGCCGTTTTCGAGCAACCTCATTACGAATTCGATGCAAACGTAACAGAACAATCTTTATGTTTGGCCTTAGATGATGTACAAGATCCCGGAAATTTAGGAACAATCATCCGCATTGCCGACTGGTTTGGAATAGAGCATATCTTCTGTTCTTCCGGAACTGCTGATGTATACAATCCTAAAACCATACAAGCTACAATGGGAGCAATAGCACGTGTCAAATTGCATTATTGCAATTTACCTGATTTTTTAAAAAGTGCTTCTCAAAAGAATACCCCTATTTTTGGAACATTTCTTGATGGAGAAAATATATATACCCAAGAATTACCTGCCAATGGAATTATCATCATGGGGAATGAAGGCAATGGCATAAGCAAACAAATAGCAGAAATGGTTACTCACCGCATACTCATTCCCAATTACCCGCAAGGATGTGAAACAAGTGAATCATTGAATGTTGCAGTAGCTACTGCCATTGTCTGCGCTGAATTCAGGAGAAGAACTGCGTGGTCATCCTCACTTTAATAACGTAATACGACTATTTCCGGCAAATTCCATTAAAGAAACATTAAACGGATATATCCAGTATGCACGGAGAGCAGCTTCACAAACAGGAATTTTGCTTATACGCATTTTGAATTCAGAAAAATTCTCTTCCGGATTTTTCCATATCAGACAAGGAGAAAGTACGACCAATCCGGGAAGCCATTCGGTAGCAGAGATTTCTTCCGTAAACGGATAAAGCTTGCTTACTCTTCCATCTTCTTCAAGCTCTAAAACTTGGGAAGATTTTATTTCGACTGTAAGCAAGCTATATACTCTGTGCGTAGCAAAACGTTTCATTTCCGATTTTCAATTTTTCTCATGGGCTGCATGATTGCTTTCTCCTGAAGTCTTACCTTCTTGCTCTCTGTATCCGGAAGGTCAACTTTTTGAATAGTATCGGCAACCAGCTCTTGTTCTTTCTCCATATTATGATAACGGGTCAGATGAATATCGTCAATCAGCATACTACTCTTAGGATTTTTCTCATCTGTGTAATATACAAACCCACTGATACTACGAATGGTGAAAGCAGAATCGGCGCGGACATACAAACGCTGTTTACCTGAACTAGATACTATACGAGTCAGCCCTTGCACACTATCATTGTCAAAGTAAAAGTTCAATGCCATTACAGCTTTTCCAGAAGGACGTCCATTTTCCGGCATAAAATGAAAATCAGCAGTCAGCTCCATTGCATCGTGCGGCTTGAAGGTTGTGTCAGCTTTCAAATCAAACATCAGTTTATTTGTCAGAACTGAAGCAGAAAGCCAATATAATGTCCGGTCTTGCCATACATCTACTGTATCTCCCGACATAGAAACATCAATCTGGTTATCACGTTTAGCTACCTGCACCTTCATATGTTTCTCTTCATTTTCAAAACGCTTTTGCAGGTTTTGATAAATCGTTGCCAGCTGGTCACTATTACGAGTATACCACACCATAGATGAGTCAAACTCCTCTTCCGTCACATGATGCTTCTGAAAAACATACTTAAAATAAGCGTCTTTTTTGTAGTTTTCCGTATACGAAACAGAGCTACTCATCGTAGAAGCTAAATGATAATCGTACAGCAGACTTTCCATTGCATCCGGCTGGATAATATCATCCGGAATCTTCTTGCCACAACCTGCCATACCTGACAGAAAAGCAGCAACTAACAACCAACTAGCTTGTTTTTTCATTGTTTTATTTCTTTGGAGTCTTTAGGATGAGTACCATTGCTCAGATAACTGCTATAAAAAATAAGTAAGCTGATAATGCCACAACTAATTGCTGCATCGGCAAAATTAAAGATCGGGCTAAAGAATATGAAACGTTCTCCTCCCCAGAAAGGCATCCATTCCGGCCAGTGAGTATCAATGATAGGGAAGTAAAACATATCCACCACTCTGCCATGAAGCCAGTCGGCGTAACCTTGCCCTACAGGAACCCATGACGCAATCTGATAATGAGTGCTCTCACTGAATATTTCACCATAACAAACACAGTCGATGATATTGCCTATTGCCCCTGCAAGAATAAATGCCAGACACACGACGTAACCGGTTTTCAGCTTCTCCTTCTGAGTCGTAATTTTATGCAGATACCAAGTAATTAATACGACAGCCACGATACGGAATAAAGTAAGAAACAATTTCGGCAGTACTTCCATACCGAAAGCCATTCCGTTGTTTTCCGTAAAGTATATATAAAACCAGTCAGTTACATGGATATTCTCATGCAGATACATATGAGTTTTTATCCATATCTTTATTACCTGATCAATCAAGCAAAACCGCAAAAACTATCAAAGCCGCCAGGCGTCCTTGTGTCAAAAATTTCTTCATAAATACCTATATACATTAACATATTTGTCACTCAGACAGGCATAATATGGTCTCTCTCCACTCATTTTACCTGTCTGAATGACAAATCTATCATCAAATTATTTCTTGCCCTGCTGCTTTGCTTCGATACTTAGTGTAGCATGAGGTACAGCACGGAGTCTTTCTGCCGGAATAAGTTTTCCTGTTTCACGACAGATACCGTAAGTTTTGTTCTCAATGCGCACCAAAGCTGCACGCAGGTTTTGAATAAACTTCAGTTGGCGAGCAGCCAGACGAGTTGTTTCTTCCTTCGATAATGTATTGGCTCCTTCTTCCAAAACCTTGTAAGTAGGTGATGTATCATCAGTATCATTACCGTCGGTATTCATTATACTGCTCTTCAGTTTTTCATAGTCGCGTTCTGCGAGCTGAAGTTTTTCCATGATAATGGCACGGAACTCCTCGAGTTCAGCGTCAGAGTATCTTCGTTTTTTCAGCCATAAGATTAAGTATTTAAAAGTTAATAATAGTCTAAGATATGTAATCCGCTGCGCTTGTCACTTCCGAAAAAGAATTTTCTTTAGCAAGTAGCGTAGCACATTACATTCTTATTAGTTCAATATCACAATTTTGTAACTTTCACATAAAGTGAGAAGTCATCGAAATTCAGTTCTGTTCCATCAGCAACTTCATCAGCCAGTGTCAGTGAATTTGCCAATACCTGGTTACAAATATAAGTATTATATTCGTTTACAGCACCATCCGTGTCAGGATTTTAGATAAGACAATATTTATCTTATCAGTTATTTCAAAACCACTACTTTTACGTATATTCTGAATTCTGTTCACCAGTTCACGGGCAATACCTTCACGCTTCAACTCTTCTGTAACAGTTACTTCCAAAGCCACAGTCAGCTTACCTTCATTGGCAACCAACCAACCTGGTATATCTTCACTGAATATTTCTACATCAGTAGCTTCTACAACTGCTTCTCCACCATCGAGCTGGAATGTATACTTACCGTTCTTTTCAAGTTCGGCAATAGCCTCCTGGCTCATTTCAGAAACAGCAGCTGCCACAGCTTTCATCTGTTTACCAAATTTCGGACCAAGTTTCTTGAAGTCACATTTTACCTTCTTCACCAATACTCCTGAAGCACCTTCCACAAAGCGAACTTCTTTCACGTTCACCTCGCTCATGATAAGATCCTTCACAGCTTCGATATGACGCTTCTGATCTTCATCAACTACCGGGATCATAATACATTGCAGCGGCTGACGAACCTTGATATTCACTTTACGACGCAAAGCCAATACCATAGATGTTACATCTTGTGCCATCTGCATACGTGCCTCAAGTTCTGTATTAATCAGGCTCTCGTCTGCAACCGGGAAGTTAGCAAGGTGTACAGAAACGACATTATCACGTCCTGTCACGCTAATTAAGTCCATATACAAACGGTCTGCATAGAACGGAGCAATCGGCGCCATCAATTTGGCAACAGTTTCCAGACAGGTATAAAGAGTCTGGTAAGCAGAAAGCTTGTCAGCCGACATACTGCTTCCCCAGAAACGTTTACGGTTCAAACGAACATACCAGTTACTCAAATTGTCGTTTACGAAGTCAGTAATCAAACGGCCAGCCTTAGTCGGTTCGTAATCGTTATAGCAAGCATCTACATCCTTAATCAAAGAATTGAGTAAAGACAATATCCAACGATCGATTTCGGGACGTTCAGCAACCGGAACATCAGCTTCTGCATATGTAAATCCGTCAACATTTGCATACAATGCAAAGAACGAATATGTATTATACAATGTACCAAAGAACTTACGACGCACTTCGTCTACTCCATCTGTATCGAATTTCAAGTTATCCCATGGTGATGAGTTGGTTATCATATACCAACGCAACGGATCTGAACCGAATTTTTCGATAGCACCGAATGGATCGACAGCATTACCCAAACGTTTGGACATCTTGTTTCCATTCTTATCGAGCACAAGACCATTAGAGATTACATTCTTGTAAGCCACGCTGTCGAATACCATCGTAGCGATAGCATGCAGAGTAAAGAACCATCCACGAGTCTGGTCCACACCTTCAGCGATAAAGTCGGCAGGATAATAAGAACGGTTATCAACGATTTCCTTGTTTTCGAACGGATAATGCAACTGAGCATAAGGCATTGCACCTGAATCGAACCAAACGTCTATCAAATCGCTTTCACGCTTCATCGGCTTGCCACTGGCAGAAACCAATACGATGTCATCTACATACGGACGATGCAAATCAATCTTATCATAGTTTTCCTTACTATACTCACCCGGAACGAAACCAAGTTTCTTATAAGGATTCTCTGCCATAAATCCGGCAGCAACAGATTTTTCGATTTCATTGTAGAGTTCTTCTACCGAACCAATACAAAGTTCTTCTCCTTCTTCACTGCGCCAGATAGGGAGCGGAGTTCCCCAATAACGAGAACGGCTCAAGTTCCAGTCATTCAAGTTTTCCAGCCATTTACCGAAACGTCCTGTTCCAGTAGATTCCGGTTTCCAGTTGATAGTTTTGTTTAATTCTATCATGCGGTCTTTGGCTGCAGTAGAACGGATAAACCAGCTGTCGAGTGGATAATAAAGCACCGGCTTATCAGTACGCCAGCAGTGTGGGTAATTGTGCACATGCTTCTCCATCTTGAATGCAAGTCCAGATTGTTTCAGCATCATGCAAATATATACATCAAGTGATTCAGCAGCCTGAGCAGCTTTTTCATCATACTTGCCATCCACAGTAAACTGAGGATCGTATGCATTCTTCACCCAGCGTCCCTGATATTCCTTGTATTTTTCTACATCGATACATTCGTTTACAAATGTTTCGTCCAGTTCATCCATCAGATAGAACTTACCGGTCAGATCAACCATCGGGCGTGTTTCACCCTTCTTGTTAATCATAAACAGCGAAGGAATACCTGCTGCACGAGCTACATTAGCGTCGTCTGCACCAAAAGTAGGAGCAATATGTACGATACCAGTACCGTCTTCGGTAGTTACATAGTCACCCGGAATTACGCGGAAAGCCTTGTCAGAAGCTTCTTTCCAACTTCCGTCTTCCGCTGTTTCAACTGGTTTCACCCACGGAATAAGCTGTTCATATTCCATGCCGACCAGATCTGTTCCTTTATACTCACCTACTACTTTGAAAGGAATCAGCTTGTCGCCAGGTTTATAATCTTCCAGCGCCATGCCTTCTGCTTTTTTATTGAAATGAGCATAAAGCAGCGGCTTTGCAAGCACTACGGTTATCTTCTCTCCATTATATGCATTGTAAGTCTGTACAGCTACATAATCAATCTTCGGGCCCACACACAGAGCTGTATTCGAAGGCAATGTCCACGGAGTAGTTGTCCATGCGATGAAATAAGGTGTACCCCACTCTGCCATCTCAGGCTTTGGATTTTTCATCTTGAACTGACCTACTACAGTCAGATCCTTCACATCACGATAACATCCCGGCTGATTCAGCTCGTGAGAGCTCAAGCCTGTACCTGCGGCAGGTGAATATGGCTGAATGGTATAGCTTTATACAACAATCCTTTGCCATAAAGCTGTTTGAGCAGCCACCACAATGTTTCGATATAACGGTTATCGTAAGTAATATATGGATTTTCGAGGTCCACCCAGTATCCCATCTTATGAGTCAGGTCAGTCCATTCTTTTGTAAACTTCATGACATCTGTACGGCAGTGTTTATTATATTCTGCCACAGAAATGGTTTTACCGATATCCTCTTTCGTAATGCCCAAAGCTTTTTCTACGCCCAGTTCTACCGGCAAGCCGTGGGTATCCCAGCCAGCCTTACGCTTAACCTGAAAACCTTTCATCGTTTTGAAGCGACAGAATGTATCCTTAATGGTACGAGCCATCACGTGGTGAATACCCGGCATACCATTTGCCGAGGGAGGACCTTCGTAAAATACGAAAGACGGATGTCCCTCACGTTCTGTCATACTGCGGGAGAAAACATCATTTTCATCCCATTTCTTCAGCACTTCCTTGTTCACCTCAGAAAGGTTGAGCTGCGAATACTCAGTAAATTTTTTGCTCATAATTATGTTGTTTTTATCTTGCTTCTTTTTATCACCAGGACATATCTGCCCTAAAATTAGGTTGCAAATTTATAAGAAAATTAGATATATGGAAAACTTTTTAAACTAATATTCACATAAACAAGATTACAGTCCTACTCCGGTTTCATCCAAATTTATTTTCAGCAACAAAAGAAAACAGGCGAAACAATGAGTAGAAATAATACTTAACTTTGTCTGGTTTCTCACAGAACCAGATAAACACAAAAAACAAACAAGCATATGAACGCAATCGTAACGCAAATGATTATCCTCTTCATACTGGTGGTCGTCGGATATATCATAAGCAAGAAAAAAATGATGGATGCGGATTTCGACCGCAAATTATCTGTTTTTGTCATCAATGTAGCATGTCCCTGTCTGATACTTTCATCGGTAATGGGCGACACTCTTCCCGACAAGCATTTTATAATACCTTTACTTATTGTCGGATTTGCTACTTATGTAATCCTGATAGGCGCCGGCTTTCTGCTGCCACACTATCTTCCCATAAAGGCAACCGACCGAGGTATCTATAGTTTTATGCTGGCCTTTGGGAATGTAGGATTTATCGGCTACCCTATTGTAGCTCTATTTTCGGAGCTAACGCTGTATTCTACGCCAGCATTCTTAATTTTCCCAGCACCTTGCTGATATTTGTTTTCGGTACACTTTTTATTTCGGGTGATCAAGGGAAAATGAAATTTAAATGGGATACATTATATTGTCCTGCCATGATAGCCTCGTATCTTTCCATCCTGATCGTAGCTACCGGATGGATTCCTCCCAAAGTTATCAGTACGCCGCTTACTTTACTTGGAAATATGACCGTTCCTTCTGCTCTGCTTATCATTGGCTCTTCCATAGCACAGATACCTATCCGCCGAATGTTAGGTACGTCCAATATCTATATAACAGCAATCTTACGCCTGTTCGCAATTCCTCTTCTCATTTTATACCTATCACGGCTATGCCATGTCGAACCAACCATTGCCAATATCAATGTAATTCTGGCAGCCATGCCCGTTGCTTCTTATGGAACATTATTTTGTATACAATACGAAAAGGGAGAAACTATCATGGCACAAGGTACATTTATAACAACACTGCTATCAGTTTTAACGATCCCGCTTCTTACCCTCTTTCTATAAAAAAGTTATCATCTACTGAAAAAAAAGATTACTTTAATTATCAAAACAAGACATAAAAAAATGAGAAAGCATCGCAAAGTATGCGCTCACACTTCGCGATGCTTCTCACTTTATACACCTTTAAACAAAATGAACTTTTAGTTCTTTATTACTTACGAGCTTCTGCAATATATCCCAAAGCTTCCTTACATTTTTCTGTAACATAAGCCCAGTCTTCTGCAGCAACTTTATCTTTAGGGAACAATTTAGAACCCATTCCCACGCAGAATACACCTGCCTTAATCCAAGAAGTCAGATTTTCCTGAGTAGGTTCTACTCCACCTGTAACCATCAGCTTAGACCATGGCATCGGGGCAAGCATACCTTTTACCAGCTTCGGACCAAGAACATCACCCGGAAGATTTTACACAAATCACATCCCAGTTCCTGAGCGAAACCAACTTCTGATACGCTTCCGCAACCCGGAGTATAAGCTACAAGGCGACGGTTACATACTTTTGCAATTTCGGGGTTGAACAATGGACCAACTACAAAGTTAGCTCCCAGCTGAATGTACAAAGCAGCAGTAGCAGGATCAACAACAGAACCTACTCCCATTGCCATTTCCGGACATTCTTTTGCTGCAAATTTTACAACTTCAGCAAATACTTCGTGAGCAAAGTCACCACGGTTTGTAAATTCGAAAGCACGAACACCACCGTCATAACAAGCCTTAACTACTTTTTTTGCGATTTCTGCATCCTTATGATAAAATACAGGAACCATACCTGTTGAACCAATCTTGTTCAACACCGCGATTTTGTCAAATTTTGCCATTTTATTTATAACCTAATATTTCCTTAACTGAATAAATTATCTCTGAACACGTCCGCTAGCATCACCACCTGCCAAAGCTTCAACTTCTTCAACAGAAACCAAGTTGAAGTCACCATTGATAGTATGTTTCAAAGCAGAAGCAGCTACAGCGAATTCCAAAGCTTCACCCTGGTTAGGTTTAGTCAACAATCCGTGGATAATACCACCAGAGAATGAATCACCACCACCTACACGGTCAATAATCGGATTGATATCGTAACGCTTAGAAGTATAGAATTCTTCACCGTTGTAAATCATAGCTTTCCAGCCATTGTGAGTAGCAGAGAACGATTCACGTAATGTAGAAATAACATATTTGAATCCGAATTCCTTAGCCATTGCTGTAAAGATACCTTTGTAGCCTTCAGCATCAGTTTTACCACCTTCAACGTCTGCATCAGGTTTAAAGCCAAGACAAAGTTCAGCATCTTCTTCATTACCGATACATACATCTACATATTGCATCAATGGGCGCATAATAGACTGAGCTTTTTCTTTTGTCCAAAGTTTTTTACGGAAGTTCAAGTCAACAGAAACTGTTACTCCATGGCGTTTTGCAGCCTCACAAGCCAGTTTAGTAAGCTCTGCAGCCTTATCAGAGATAGCTGGAGTAATACCAGACCAGTGGAACCAGTCAGCTCCTTCCATGATAGCATCAAAATCGAAATCACACGGATCAGCTTCTGCGATAGCCGAGTGAGCACGGTCATAAATAACCTTGCTAGGACGCATAGAAGCACCTGTTTCCAAATAATAAATACCTACACGATCACCACCACGAGCAATAAAATCTGTCTTAACACCATACTTACGTAAAGCGTTTACTGCTGATTGACCGATTTCATGCTTCGGCAGCTTTGTTACGAAGTATGCATCGTGGCCGTAATTGGCGCAGCTAACAGCAACATTTGCTTCACCACCACCGTATACAACATCAAAGTTATCAGACTGCACGAAACGGGTATTTCCCGGAGTAGACAATCTCAACATGATCTCACCTAAAGTAACAATTTTTCCCATTGTAGATAAATTTTATACTATTTATAATAAGTTTGATAATCTTACCGTCAAAGTGGATATCACATGTTCGCGTCTTCATAGATTAAATAAACAATATCCTCTTTGTGTACGCACACAAAGGTACGAGTTATTTTTTAAATAACAAAAAAAAGTTATATATTTGTATCGAAAAATTTTTTCTTCATCAATTAAGAAAGACCTCCTATATAAATAAGGTATATAGATATGGATAAACAAGTAGAACGTATTCGTATAAAAGATATAGCCCAGATGGCGGAAGTGTCAGTCGGGACAGTAGACAGAGTTCTTCACGGGCGAACTGGCGTTTCGGAAGCAAGTCGCAAGAAGGTAGAAAACATCCTTAAGCAACTTGACTACCAACCCAACATGTATGCCAGCGCACTGGCCTCAAATAAAAAATATATTTTTGCCTGTTTATTGCCTCTCCATGCAAAAGGCGACTATTGGGTGGATGTAGAAAAATGGCATGTATCAGGCAATGAAGGCTTTTTCCGATTTCAACATTTCATTACATATTGATTATTACGACCAATACGAATTCGGCTCTTTCGTATCCGCCGGCAACCGCCTGCTGGCAATGAACCCAGACGGCTTGATTCTATCTCCGACAATTGAAACGGAAACAACCCAAATTGTAAGCAAGCTTCAGATATTAAATATACCTTATATATTTATAGATTCAAATATACCTCATCTGAATCCACTGGCTTTTTACGGACAACATGCTAAACAAAGTGGGTATTTCGCTGCACGCATGGCAAAAATGCTGATACAAGACAGCAAAGAACTGATTATCTTCCGGCAAATAAACGAAGGCAGATTAGGTTCAAACCAGCAGTTACACCGTGAGGAAGGATTTTATGCATATATGAAAGAACACCATCCTGATTTGAAGATGTGGGAATTGAATCTATATGCCAAACAGCCAGGAGAAGACGAGGCCATACTGGATGATTTCTTCCAAAAGCATCCAGGTATATCATATGGAATCACATTCAACTCAAAAGCCTATATCATTGGAGAATATATATTGAGACACAAAAGACACGATTTCCACTTAATGGGTTACGATTTACTGACCAGAAATGTAGCCTGTCTGCGCGAAGGCGTGATAGACTTCCTTATCGCACAGCAACCTACTCTACAGGGATATAGCAGCGTAGAAAGTTTATGCAATCATCTTATCTTAAAGAAAAAAGTAAAAGAATGCAACTATATGCCAATCAACCTGCTGACAATAGAGAATATAGATTTCTACCTGGATGCAAACAGGAACAATAACTAACATATAATTTATGGAAACAACTTATCTAAAAATTAACCCGGCAGACAACGTTGCTGTCGCTATCACTCCCCTGAAAGCTGGAGAAACTATCCAGATTGACGGACAGGAGATTACTTTAAAACAGATATTCCAGCCGGACACAAAGTAACACTGCAAGATTTCAATGAAGGTGACAATATTGTAAAATACGGTTATCCTATCGGACATGCCATTAAACATGTACCTCAGGGAAGCTGGATTTGCGAGAAAGAAATAAAAACCAACCTTGCCGGATTGCTGGACTATACGTACAATCCGGTTGAGGTTTCACTGGATATTCCGCAGGAAAATCTTACATTCAAAGGATATCGTCGTAAAAACGGAGATGTAGGTATTCGTAATGAAATCTGGATCATCCCGACAGTGGGCTGCGTAAACGGTATCGTGAACCAGCTTGCAGAAGCTCTTCGCCGTGAAACAAAAGAAGAAGGAATCGATGCATCATGGCTTTCCCTCATAATTACGGATGCTCTCAGTTGGGAGACGACCATGAAAACACGAAGAAAATCCTACGCGACATGGTACTCCATCCCAATGCCGGAGCTGTATTGGTCGTAGGTTTGGGATGCGAAAACAACCAGCCTGACATTTTCCGTGAATTTATCGGTGAGTACGACGAAGACAGAATCAAGTTTATGGTAGCTCAAAAGGTTGACGATGAATTTGAGGAAGGCATGAAAATTTTGCGTGACTTATATGCAAAATGTAAACAGGATGTACGCACCGACATTCCACTGTCAGAACTGCGTGTCGGATTAAAGTGTGGTGGCTCAGACGGCTTCTCAGGTATTACAGCCAATCCGTTGCTGGGAATGTTCTCAGACTTCCTCATCGCACAAGGAGGAACATCCGTACTGACTGAAGTTCCTGAAATGTTTGGAGCAGAAACAATCCTGATGAATCGCTGCAAGACTCCGGAACTGTTCGAAAAGACCGTACATCTTATCAACGACTTTAAGGAATACTTCCTTTCACACGGAGAACCAGTGGGCGAAAATCCGTCACCGGGAAATAAGGCAGGTGGTATTTCTACTCTTGAAGAAAAAGCATTGGGCTGCACACAGAAATGTGGAAAGAGTTACGTATCAGGAGTAATGCCTTACGGAGAACGCTTGCAGACAAAAGGATTGAATCTGCTTTCTGCTCCGGGAAATGACCTGGTTGCAGCTACCGCTCTCGCTTCTTGTGGATGCCACATGGTATTGTTTACCACCGGACGCGGTACACCGTTCGGTACTTACGTACCAACATGAAGATTTCTACCAATTCTCGTCTGGCAGCTCACAAACCGGGATGGATTGACTTCAATGCCGGAGTTATTGTAGAAAACGAGCCTATGACTGTTACATGCAAACGATTCATCGACTACGTTATCAAAGTAGCCAGTGGAGAATGGGTTAACAATGAAAAGAAAGGTTACCGCGAAATTAGCAATATTCAAGACTGGGGTAACTTTATAATAACAACAGTTTTTCTTTCCCGAAGCCTGAATTAATAAAATAAA
>ENA-OQJS01000004-OQJS01000004.1-human-gut-metagenome-genome-assembly--contig:-NODE-4-length-44826-cov-1.721358_pt1 | contig 44826 bp, 48 predicted proteins | sample MGYA00242598_ERZ504764 | MGnify/ENA primary metagenome ERZ504764 (study PRJEB26092, sample SAMD00036368) | human gut metagenome | host: Homo sapiens | study: EMG produced TPA metagenomics assembly of the...
ATATGAAAGATTTTTGTAGCAATAGCATTAATACAGGATTAGCACATCATCAGTATGACAATTTGCAATACAAAAACAACAAATGAAATCAGTATTCAACTGAATGTAGCGATTACACTCCTATCGAAGTAAAAGACTTGCCTCAAGCTATACAGGACGCTCTGACCAAAAACTTAGTGAATATACAGTAAGAGTGCAGCTTATCAGGAAGACGAAGATGGCGTGAAGATTTATCAGGTAACAGTGGTAGATGAAGAAGGTACAGAAGCCAACATCTTTTTCACTGAAAAAGGAGAAATTATCGAATAAAAAAGCCCCGTTTCATACTTACTAACAGTAACACAAAAAGAGAAAAGGATTACTGCTCACGCGGTAATCCTTTTTATTGAGTTAGTAATTTCTAATTTGAGAGAATTGAAACTTCACAGCCTCATCAATGATTTTTCTTAAATAAGCACTAACTATTTATATAAAAGCAAATGAAAATGTCAACTTTATTGTTTTTTCAAAGCAGATTGTTCCGAAACTTTCATCGGTGATTTTACCGAATCGGCTTTATAAGCCACTTGCGGATCATGAGTATCGTTCTCGAACTGATCGTAAACATATACTACTCCTGCTTTATTCCCTACCATAGAGTGCTTCACGACTCCTCCTATAGAAAACAGCAAGGCCATTACAGCTGCCGCCTTGAACAAAGGCATAAAACGCGTATGTAAAGTAAGGCGTCTTGCCTTGACTACCGGTCGTTCTATTTCCGCCAGAATACGTGAATCAAAGTCATCGCCCAACTTTATATCTTTCTCAGCCTCCTGATAGGCAAACAAAGATTTATAGCGGAGTAAATGTTCCGGAAGCTCTTTCTGGCGAAAAAAAGAACGCAATATCTGTTCTTCCTCCACCGAAGTTTCGCAATTCCAGTATTTCTCTAAAAGTTGTTCAATGTACTTATAGTCCATAGTTATCTATCTCGCTGTATTTTAACTTTATCCGTTGTCTCGCTCTGAACAAATTCACTTTTACCTGCTCCTCAGTCAGTTGCAAGACATCGGCTATTTCCTTATAACTCTTTCCCTCTATATCCCGAAGTTGTACGATAGTGCGTTGCTTTTCTGGCAGTTCATTAATTAAATGATGCACCAGCCTTAGTTGCTCATCCTGTTCGTACGCTCTGTCGGGAGTCAATGTATCGGGCATTTCTTGTGTTTCGGGAGTCAATTCAACATTCTGCGATTCCAGCTTTTGGCTTCGATCAATAGCAAGATTCCTTGCAACAGTCAGACAATAAGCTTCAATTGAATCGAATTGTGTCCATTCGTCCCTCTTATTCCATACTCGAATCATAGTATCCTGCACGATATCTTCTGCCTCAGCACTGTCGAATGTTATCCGCAGTGCCAACCTGTAAAGTTTGTCTTTCAAAGGCAATATATCATTTCGGAAACTAATCTCTCGCATTGCTCTCTATACTAATGACGGGTGAGTTTCACAAAAGTTACACTCACCCGCCTATTTTTTTTGAATTATTTTTTTATTATCGTACCAGACTTACCGTCTATCGCTGAGGCTAAGGTTATTACAACTTGGGAAACTCCGGCTTCAACTGCCGAAAAAGAGTTCTCAAGCTTAGGAATCATACCGCCTTGTATCACTCCTTCATCGACATATTTCTTAAATAAGTCGGGAGTTATGACAGGTATTACACTATCTTCATCTTCGGCGTCACGCAAGACTCCTTTCTTTTCGAAACAATAAATAAGAGTGACATCAAAAGCTTCAGCCAGAGCTTTAGCCGTTTCTCCTGCTATCGTATCGGCATTTGTATTAAGCATATTGCCTTCACCATCATGAGTTAGCGGAGCCATAACCGGAACTACTCCACGGCTAATCAACGAAACAAGCACTTCGGCATCTACATGCTTCACATCTCCCACATAACCATAGTCTATTTCCTTTACAGGACGTTTTACCGAACGGATCACATTCATATCAGCACCAGTTAATCCAACGGCATTCACTCCCTTCGCCTGAAGGCCGGCTACAATATTCTTATTTACCAATCCTCCATAGACCATCGTTACCACCTTCAGGGTTTCAGCATCAGTAATACGGCGTCCATCTACCATTTTACTCTCTATACCCAGTTGGGCAGCAATTTTTGTTGCAGAGCGTCCACCACCATGTACCAACAGCTTATAGCCAGGAATTGCAGAAAAATCAGCAAGTAACTGACTCAATGTATCAGCTTCTTCAACAATTTTTCCACCAACTTTTACAATAGTCAACTTCTCTTTCATCGTATGTTTATTTTGTATTACTCCAAATATGTATATCCATATAATCCCGAACGGTAATTTGCCAGGAATTCCTTTCCTTCTTCCAAAGAGATTTTTCCTTCTTTTACCGATTTTGTCACCCATGTTTCGAGTGTACGCACCAGTTTCTTCGGACTATACTGTACATAATCTAACACCTCTGCTACAGTTTCACCGTCGATAACCTGATCGATGGTATAGCCTTTTTCGTTAACTGTTACATGCACAGCATTCGTATCTCCAAACAAGTTATGCATATCTCCCAAGATTTCCTGATAAGCTCCTACCAGGAATACACCTATATAGTAAGACTCTTTAGCCTTGATGGTGTGTACTGGTAAATCATGCGATACATTTCTTGTCGACACAAAGTTTGCTATCTTACCATCCGAGTCACAAGTTATATCTTGTAATGTAGCCGTACGATCCGGACGTTCATCCAGACGCTGAATAGGCATAATAGGGAAAATCTGGTCGATAGCCCATGAATCCGGCAGTGACTGGAACAAAGAGAAATTACAGAAATATTTATCAGCTAGTAATTTATCCAGATTGCGGAACTCATCGGGAGCGTGCTTCAAGCCTGAAACGATGTGATTAATTTCACGACAAACCGACCAGTACAAACGTTCTATCTGTGCACGAGTTTTCAAATCCACAATACCATGGCTAAACAGATCCAACGTTTCCTCACGAATCTGCTGAGCATCATGCCATGCTTCAAGCATACGGCTCTGATTCAGATTATCCCATATCTGATATAATTCCTGTACCAGTTCATGATCTTCAGGGCTGACCTCAAACTCTTCTTCCATTTCCGGCAAAGAAGCTGTTTCAAGAACTTCAAAAATTAGGACAGAATGGTGAGCAGTGAGCGAACGACCACTCTCTGTAATGATATTAGGATGCGGAATATTGTTCTTGTTACTAGCATCCACCATGATAGAGATAGAATCGTTTACATACTCCTGAATAGAATAGTTCACACTACTTTCACTGTATGAAGAACGAGTTCCGTCGTAATCGACTCCCAATCCTCCACCTATATCAACAAATTCTACCGGGAATCCTAACTGATGTAACTGTACGTAAAATTGAGAAGCTTCACGCAATGCCGTCTTAATACGACGTATTTTAGTAACCTGACTTCCGATGTGGAAATGGATAAGCTTCAAACAGTCTTTCATTTCCTTTTTCTCGATAAAATCGAGAGCCTCAAGCAGTTCACTGGAGGTCAATCCGAATTTACTTGCATCTCCTCCACTTTCTTCCCATTTACCACTGCCCGAAGAAGCCAACTTTATTCGGATTCCGATATTGGGACGTACATTCAGTTGCTTGGCAATCTTGGCAATCAGACGAAGTTCATTCAGCTTTTCAACAACCAGAAAAATACGCTTACCCATCTTCTGCGCCAGCAAAGCCAGTTCTATATAGCTTTCATCCTTATAGCCGTTACAAATGATCAGCGAATCAGAATCCGTATTAATGGCAATCACAGCATGAAGTTCGGGTTTGAACCAGCCTCCAGTCCCAGATTGAATTTCTTTCCATGACTGATGATTTCTTCGACAACCGGCCGCATCTGATTTACCTTAATAGGATAAATAATAAAATTCTGAGCCTGATATCCATACTCTTCGGAAGCAAGAGTAAAGCAATTGGATATTTTTTCGATACGGTTATCCAGAATATCGGGGAAACGCACTAGCATAGGTGCTGTGACATCCCGTAATTGAAGTTCGTCGACTAATTCTTTCAAATCGACTGCCACACCGTTTTTACGCGGAGTTACTACTACATGACCTTTGTCATTAATACCAAAGTATGAAACACCCCACCCAGTAATGTTGTAGAGTTCTTCAGAATCTTCAATACGCCATTTTCTCATTTCACAACATAAAGTCTACGTTTATAATCTATTTATCTAATAATAATTTCAGCTTTTTCACCGATTCACCGATTTGCTCATAGCTTTCCAGTCTTTCGGCATTGAATGTATACTTAGCCTGCCGGTAGAAGTCCATGCGCTTCTGCAAAGCACTTGTGATAACATTCATTAGTTCATCATCTGTCTTATCTGCCAGCAGCGGACGCTTCGCCTTGGCTATTTTCAAGCGCCGGAACAAAACTTCCGGATTGACATCCAGAAATACAGTATCTCCCACACTATTCATATAATCCATATTATCGAAAAAGCACGGAGTACCTCCTCCAGCAGCAATCAATACATCTTCAAAATCTCCAACTTCATGGAGCATATTTCTTTCTATCTCACGGAAGCCGTTCTCTCCACGTTCGGCAAACAACTCCTGTACTGTTTTATGAAAACGTTCTTCGATATACCAGTCCAAATCGATGAACTGGAGTTGCATGGCACGGGCAAACGCTTTTCCTAGCGTAGTTTTGCCCGATCCCATATAACCTATTAAAAAGATTCTTTTCATTATTTCTTTTTTACACCGCCACGTACCTTACGAACTTCAGCTTTTTCCTTCTGCAATTCAATAACCTTGAAGCATGCATCCAATGTCAGGTCGGCAGCTTCTACGCTGTCAGGTATCTTATAGTTCTTCTTCTGGTACGAAATATACGTCCATAACGGCCATTTAAAATCTGCATATCCGGATCAGCATCAAAAGTCTTGATAACTTTTTTTGCAGCCGCATCTTGCTTTTCACGGATCAAAGTTTCGGCATCTTCCAGTGTAACAGACATCGGGTCCATATCTTTGGGTATGGAAACAAACGTATTATTATAACGTACATATGGTCCGAAACGTCCGGTTCCGACAGTTACAACAACGCCATCCAGTTCTCCTAGCGTACGAGGAAGTTTAAACAGATCGAGTGCCTCTTCCAGAGTTATAGTTTCCAAAGAATATTCTTTCTTCAGCTGAGCAAAGCGAGGCTTTTCCTCATCATCGGCAGTACCTATCTGCACTACCGGACCATAACGTCCGATTTTCACAGAAACCGGTTTTCCACTTACCGGATCAACTCCAAGCATACGTTCTCCTACCTTATGTTCCGACTTGGCAGCCATCGTATCTTCCACCAACGGATGGAAACCTTCATAAAAATGCTCCATCACATCAGTCCACTTTTTATCTCCTTCGGCAATTTCGTCAAACTGTTTTTCGACACTAGCCGTAAAATTATAATCCATGATTTGAGGGAAGTACTCTTTCAGGAAGTCATTAACAACCATTCCGACATCAGTAGGTATCAGCTTCGCTTTTTCACTTCCGGTAAGTTCTGTTTTGGTACTTTCCGTAATTTTGTTTCCTTTCAGTTGCAGAATTTCATAATTACGTTCTACTCCCTCACGGTTTCCTTTTTCAACATATCCTCGCTGCTGGATAGTAGAAATAGTAGGTGCATATGTAGAAGGACGTCCGATACCCAGTTCTTCCAACTTACGTACCAAGCTAGCTTCTGTATAACGTGGAGGAGCCTGAGTAAAGCGTTCCATTGCAACAATCTCCTTGCAGTCTAAGACCTGACCGACTTCCAACGCCGGAAGCAAATGCCCTTCATCTTCCTGCTCTACATCATCATCAAACGACTCTTTATACACACGTAAGAATCCGTCAAAGGTAACAACCTCACCTACAGCAATAAATTTATCCATATGACCGCTGATAGATATAGTCGCAGTAGTCTTCTCCAGTTCAGCATCTGCCATCTGTGAAGCAAGCGTACGCTTCCAGATCAAATCATACAGACGTTTTTCCTGAGAAGTTCCATCTATCGTTTCATTCGACATATAGGTCGGACGAATCGCTTCGTGGGCTTCTTGTGCACCTTTAGTCTTCGTCGTAAAATGGCGAGTATGCACATATTTTTCTCCCATCAGTGAAAGAATGGTATCCCGGCTGGTACTTAAAGCAAGATCTGACAAATTCACAGAGTCAGTACGCATATAAGTTATCAATCCGCTTTCATACAATCTCTGAGCCAGCATCATTGTCTGTGCTACCGTATAGCCCAACTTACGCGCAGCTTCCTGCTGCAAAGTTGAAGTTGTAAACGGAGCTGCCGGCGATTTTTTCATCGGACGGGTAGTGATATCTTCTATCTTAAATCCGGCATTCTTACAACTTTCAAGAAATGCCTTAGCTTCTTCTTTCGTCTTAAAACGCTTTCCTAAATCCGCCTTGATTTCTGAACCTTTATCATCGGTAAAAACAGCAGTCACCTTATACGAAGCTTCACTCACGAACGCATGTATGTCACGTTCACGTTCCACAATAAGGCGTACGGCAACCGACTGTACACGTCCGGCTGACAAAGAAGGTTTTATTTTCTTCCACAATACCGGCGACAGTTCAAAACCAACAATACGGTCGAGTACTCGACGTGCCTGCTGAGCATTAACCAAGTCTACATTTATATCACGTGGATGCTCGATAGCTTTTAATATAGCAGTTTTAGTAATTTCATGGAATACAATACGTTTCGTCTTCGCAGGGTCCAGTTCAAGCACCTCAAACAAATGCCAGGATATAGCTTCTCCTTCACGATCCTCATCGGATGCGAGCCATACCATGTCAGCTTTCTTTGCTTCCTTCTTCAACTCTGTTACCAGTTTCTTCTTATCTTCCGGCACTTCATATATTGGAGCGAAATGATCTTTTATGTCGATGCTGAACGCTTTCTGTTTCAAGTCGCGGATATGACCGTAACTTGAAAGAACTTTATACCCCTCTCCAAGAAACTTTTCAATAGTTTTTGCCTTTGCGGGGGACTCAACTATTACCAGATTATTTTGCATAACTTCTGTAATCCATTTAGTGATTTTGGGACAAATGTATGAAAAAACCTGAAGTACACCATATAATAAGGTGCGTTTTTCTAAATTTCTTATTTTTTAATATTTCCGAATATGGAAAACATACAGAAAAATCAGACGAAAAAGATTACACCTGAAGAGTATTATAACGTCAGGATACAACAAAGCCTGTAACGGATATATCCCGATACAGGCTTTTATTATTATCAGAAACGGAAGCTTACACCTGCCATGGCATTAAATCCTTGAACGGGGTAACCAGCCACGGTTATGTAATCTTGATTCAGTAAATTATTGAAACGTACAAAAACATTCAAGCTGTTAAAGAACTTATACCCTGCAGAAAGTGAAAGATTATTTATTGCATCGGCTTTTTCCAGTTCTCCAGCCTTTACACGTCCCTCATAACGATAGACTGCCGAAATCCAAAACTCATCATACACCTTTGCACGAGCAGAAGCATCTAATACAAATTCCGGCTTCAAGTAAAGCAACACTTTTGCTTCATCTTTTACATTCCAGCCATAATATGTTCCACCTACGGAGAAATCAAAAATATCTTTATATCCATAAGCAGCTTTTATTCCTCATATCCAACTTTTGCCTTTTCTTGCATCAAGAGTGAATAGCAGTACGGGAAGTCGGTGTCTGTTATATCCGGATAAAGATGGAAAATCTCATCTTTAGTCACACGGTATCCTCCAAATAAATGGAAGCCCAGTCCAGGTAATGGAGATGCTTTAAAACCGACCTGAAGATCCGCCGGTGTATAGGAAGTACGCATCTGGTTTATTACTCCCCAGTATGGAGATTCTTCATTCTGCTGACGAAAATCGTTCAACCGGGTCCCTCCTGTCGCATGCAGATAAGCCACATAGGTATCAGCAAAAGTATAATCCAGCTTAACATCCGGAGCAGCTTTTATACCACTTCCATTGGCCGACTGCCAGTCAACATGAGCTCCCACACGCAACCGTATATTATCATTTTCAAGCGTATAATAAGGATTCAACTGCAACAATGTATAATCAGCCTGTTCCGCATCATAAATCAGGTTATCCATACCCAAAGCAATGCCTACATGCTGTTCCTCGTTCAACGCTCCGGAAATAAATCCGACAGTATGAAAAATATTTTCCGAACCGTGACGCATATAAGGAATGTCATACTTGCGGCTAAAGCTGCGCAAGCCTGTCTGTAAAGAGAATTCCACAGGCAATTCACCTTCTACAGAAGCTATGCCTACATATCCTTCACCTAAGGTATAACGCTGACGGCTCGTTTCATATAAATTCTGAATACTTTCATCTCTCACAGGCATATAATTGAATACCTGAGATACAAAAGCTCCACCTAAAGAAAGTGAAACAGTCCGGAAATCATGTTTATAATCCAATGATACATCTGTACGGTAAAAGCGCGACTTCCATTCTCCTTCTTCAGGAAGCAGAGAAGAAATATTTCCATTCATACCATATAGAGAAGCCATAAACTGTAAACGGTCCTTGCGAGAAATATCCCAAAGATACGAAGCCTTGAGGTCTACATTATTCCGGTTACCATAAGCTCCTCTGATATATCCTCGCGGCGCATCAACCTGCTTCTGTTCACTTGTTATGGCTTCCATCGGAGAAAAGCCCCAGCTTGTCAACGGACGAACCGATGTTGCATAATCTATATGCTGTTTGGCAACAGCAGGCTCTTCCACTTTCGGCAAGACATTCACTTTAAATGCGTCCATAACTTCAGGATTATACTGATTTTCCACTACAACCGTACGATTCAGTGTAGAATCTTTCACCTGTTCCTGTGCATAGCCTTTTACTACGGGCGACAATGCCGCAGCTACTAAAATTGCAGATATATGTTTCATTGTTTACTTCCCTTATTTAGTTTAGCCAATCGAGTTTCTATCATTTCCGCAATATCATCATCTGCCTGATAATTCTGCTGCAATGACAACAAATATTGCTTGGCATCCAAGTTACGTCCAAGTTTCATGTACACATCCGACAACAGGACAAAACTTCTGGCCAGCCAGTAAGCATGCGGGGTACTTACCTCTATATAATCAAGTACCTCTTTCTCTGCCTTTCCTGTTTCTCCATTGTCAAAATAAAGTTGAGCCAACAAATATTTAGCTTCAGCTCCATATACATTACGGGTATCTTTTGCCAAAACAGCCAAGTCGCCTGCTGCTTCCTTATTCTGTCCTTCGGCAAGAAGAGCTTTTGCACGATAATAATGCGCTCATTAGCTAATTCGGGAGCCAGCTTGCTTTCAGCAATCAGACCCGAAGCCACAGAAATAATTTCCTGACAATCTTTCACCATCCAGCACTGCGCATAGCTCCTGTACGTGCAGTCACACGTTCTTCCTGCGATACAGCACGATCTGCCATACGTTTATAAAGTCCCAATGACTTTTCATATTCTTTTTCACGATAAGCAATGTCAGCACACATAGCCATCGCTTCGCCAGAGAATTTATTATCAGGATATTCGACAACCTTATCCAAGTGTGAAACAGCCCCCGTGTAATTCTTCTCATTATAATCAATCAAGCCCAGATAATAATGAGCATCTACACTAAATGCTCCTTGTGGGAAAGATTGCAGGTAACGTACAAAGCTGTTTTTAGCTTCAGTGATATTTCCACGCATATACACACGTTCGGCTGCCACATACGTCAGCGAGTCACGTTCATTCACATCAAAATTGGCTCCTCCCGGAATCGTAGAAACAAAAGCCATATAGTCGTCTACCCGGTTCAGGTCAATATAGATAGATTTCAAATCGCGCTGAGCCAGACGAGCTTCTTCACTACCCGGATAAGTAGAAATTACTTTTTTGTATGCAGCTATAGCCTCATTATATTTATCATTCTGATAATACAACAAACCTATCTCATTTGCTGCCCGACGAGAAAGCGGACTTTCCGGATAACGTTGAACCAAAAGAGAATAACGCTTTACAGCATTATCATTGTCTTCCAGCTGCACGAAAGCACGTCCCTGTTCATAAAGTGCATCATCCAGATACTGTGACTCAGGGAATCCTGTTATCAAACGGTTCAGCAATTCAATTTTCTTACCATACTCACGCTGCAAGCCCTTGATAATACTCTGCTGGAACAACGAGTAATCTGATAACGACATCGAATAACCGGATGCTTGTGCATACTGCGCATCGGCTGCATCAAATCGGCGTGCATAGAAATTACAGTCACCCATTCGATTATACACATCAGCTACGACATCGTTCTCCAGACGAATCCCCGATTCTGCACAGCGGGTAAACCAAGTCAACGCCTTATCGTACTGCTTTTGCTTAAATGCTGTATAGCCCAGGTTATACAAAGCCAGTCCATACTCTGTAGAACGACGGTCGGGAGCAAACTCCAGATACTGGCGGTAATCGGATGCAGCAGCACCGTACTGTTCCAGACGATACTTTGACTCTCCACGCCAATAATAAGCATCAGCCTGAGTCTGCTGGTTATAACGTCCCAACTGAAGCGATTGAGAGAAATATTCTATAGCATTTTCGAAAGCAGCCTGTGCAAAAGCCTGCGTACCCAGACGGAACAACAATTTTTGCTTAGCTTCCAGAATACGGTTACCCGGACGGCTGATTTTAGCAATAGAATTAAGTGCAGCCATATAGCTGCGAGTATTCATATATACTTCTATCAAATAATCATTTACCTTTTCTGTATAAACAGAGTTAGGAAATTCATTCAGGAAACGTTCGAATACCGTAACCGATTCAGCAAACGGAGAATAGGATGTTTCGTGTATACACAAAGCATAATTATAAAAAAGCCTGCTCCTTGATGTCACGGTCATAGTTCATCGCAGACGCCTGTTCAAAAGCCATTCGTGCCCGATTTCGTTCTTTCAATTGCAAATAAGCAAGTCCCATGTGCAAATAAGCATTCTGCGTCAAGGCATCTTGCACAGTAGTCACCTCACCCAATGCAGCAGCTGCTTCCGAGTAGACCCCCGTATAGAAGAAACTCATTCCTAACTTATACAACGAATTTCTTTCAGCATGTTCCTCAGTCTCGCTGCGATAAGCTGACAGATAATCAATGGCAGCAGCATATTGCTTCAAGCCGTAACAAGCTTCTCCGCAAATGCGTTTCATCTCTATTGCCTTTTCCTGGCGTGGATAAGCTTCGAGATAAGTAGATGCGATCTGTCTGGCCTGCTGGTAATTTCCTCTGACCAGATGAATATCGGCTATATAGTAAGGCGACAAAGCCGCATACTTAGAAGATTCGCCTGTCTCACGAAATCCCTGCAAAGCCTTATCGTACTGTTTTTGCACATAATCGATATAAGCCAGATGATAAACGGCATCTATATGATATTCACTGCTCACCTCTTTCAGAATACTGAACCAGACAGCAGCTTCCTGCAAGTTTCCCATTTTCAGATAAGCAGTTCCCATACGCAAGGTACAGGCATCCCGCTCAGAATCAGCCAGCAAATCGAACTGGCATCCTTTAAAACAAGCAATAGCCTCTGGATATTTTTCCTGGAAGAAATAGGCAGAAGCGATAAGAGATTGCACCCGATTGGCATAACGCGAATCCGGATATTGTTCCAGATACCCTTCCAGCTGCTTAATACAGTCAGGAGATTTCAGTTCATACGACGTGCAAGCAATCATATAAGCGGCTTCATCAGCCAATGAAGCCTGCGGTTTCTGCTGTACAAAGCGCGACAAGGTCTGTTGCGCCGCTGCATAGTCACGACGAAGAAATAACTCTTTTCCATCGTCAAACAGACGACGGGAATCTGTCAGTGGCTCAGTCTGCTGTGCCATTCCCATCAAAGGCAATACACACATGGCTCCTGCCACCCATACATGTTTCTTGTTCTTCATATCTGCAAGATATTATTATTCTTATTTCTTTTTATGCTCTTCTAAAAAACGAGCAACACCCTGACGGACCGAATCCAGTCCAAATTCTTCCGGACGAACCTGATCCAAAGGCATCCAAAACGAATCGGCCACATCATCCATTGCCAGCAATTTGCTATCATCTGCCACCCGGCATAGAAAAAACAAATCGAGGGTATGTACCAGAAAACCAGAATACAAATAGGTATTAGGAAGCGAAAACAAATAAGTTGCCTCTACAACCTGTAAACCGGTTTCTTCACGAACTTCACGTGCAACACCCTCCTCTCCAGTTTCTGCCATATCGATAAAACCTCCCGAAAGGTCGAGTGTTCCCTTTGCCGGCTCTTTTCCTCTCCGGCATACCAAAAGTTCATTTCTAGCATTCAAAATAAAAGCAACCGTAGCGGCACTTGAATTAAAATAATAAGTAAAACCGCAGTCGGCACATTTTTTTGCTTTCTCATTTCTTATCTCGAAATGAGAGGATCCGCACTTGGGACAATATTTAAACAAATCCAGCGGGTGCATATCTTAAAAGATTTATAATATTTAACTCTACAAAGATAGGATAAATGAAAACACAACAGGGGAAGTTAACAACAAAAAAATATATAAGTAAGGTATTCACCTGAGAAAGGAGTGATAAACATCCGTCTGCAAAAGTAAAAAAGCTGTCAAAAAACTATCTATATTTGCCAGTCAAATTATAAAAAGAGAGAATCATGTTGGAACGAGATTACATTATGCGGTTAATCAGACAGTTTTTCGAAGCTTTGGAAAAATTAAAAGAAGAGAAAGCCGAAAAACAATCATCAACTCTTCAGCTGGAAATCCATAGCATGTATCGTGCCTATTTTCACCAGCCTGAAAGTTTTTTTACGAACAAGATGCCGAATTCATCCTTCATTACCTCCAAACGGAATTTCCCAAGCAGGAATTCCTTCAACGGATAGAGATGCTCTCCGAACTGCTATGTTATGACGCTTCCATAAAAAAGCTCTGCCAAAGAAGAAAAAAGAAACTATACCGTAAGGCACTGTATACGATGGAATACCTGGATACACATAGTGATACTTTTTCCTTCGAAAGAAGACGAAAAATGGGCGAAATCAAAGCAGAAGTAGACGAATAGCTAATATTTTCTGTTCTTTTCTGTAAAAAAAAACATGTTTTTTATCGGCTTTTATAAGACTTATAAAAAAGTTTTCCTATATTTGCTTACAAAATGATAATATAGATTGCTTATTATGGAAAAAATTGATAACCTAGACAAACAGATTCTGGAAATTATTTCGCAGAATGCTCGTATTCCGTTTAAAGACGTTGCTGCCGACTGCGGTGTTTCACGTGCAGCCATTCATCAACGTGTACAGCGATTGATCGACTTGGGAGTTATCATTGGTTCGGGTTACCACGTAAATCCCAAAAGCCTGGGATATAGCACTTGTACATATGTAGGAATCAAGCTGGAAAAAGGTTCCATGTACAAAAGCGTAGTAGCCGAACTCGAAAAAATTCCTGAAATTGTAGAATGCCATTTTACTACCGGTCCGTACACAATGCTGACTAAGCTATATTCAACAGATAACGAGCATCTGATGGAATTGCTGAACTCCAGAATTCAGGAAATTCCCGGTGTGACTGCAACGGAAACCCTGATTTCACTCGAGCAGAGCATTAAGAAGGAAATTCCTATCCGCAAAGAAAAATAAGGATGGACTGGCTTGCAACTCTCCATTTTGAAGGAATAGTAATAGGCATATGTACTTTTCTAATAATAGGACTGTTTCATCCTATTGTAGTTAAAGCCGAATACTATTGGGGAACACGTTGCTGGTGGTGGTTCCTGCTGCTAGGCATTGCAGGTATCATTGGTTCGGTACTTATCGGTGACATATTGATATTCGACATTACTGGGCGTATTCTCTTTTTCTTCTTTCTGGACCATCAAAGAAATATTCGAGCAGCGAGAACGGGTGCTGAAGGGATGGTTTCCCATGAACCCTAAACGTAAACATGAATACGAATCCCGATCTTGAAATTCTGCATCAGAAAACTATTTTATAATCACAGATTCCATTGGTTTAATTAATACTTGCATTAACGGACCAATGGAATCTGTGATTTTTATTATATCTTTATTGTTCCCGATCAATGCGGGTTATATTCCTGCAAAGGCAGTTCTCCTCTCAATGCTCCAAGTGCATTCATGGCCAAAGCTCCCATCTCATCCTCACCAGGAATAACTACAATACGAGCAATGCCTTCCAGCCATTCACGAAGTAAAGCTACACAATATTTGTTGTTGGCGATTCCTCCGGTCAGAATAACAGCATCTGTCTGTCCGTGTAAGGCAACATGCATCGCTCCTACCTGCTTGGCTACTGTATAAATCATAGACTCCAGCACCAGTTTATGTTTTTTATCGCCGGCATTTGCCCATCGTACAATAGTAGGTACGTCGGTTGTACCCAGATGAGCCAACAAGCCTCCTCTGCCATTCAGCATTTTACGAATTTCCTGATAAGTATATTTGCCGCTGAAGCACAAATCTACCAGTTGCCTGGCCGGAATTGTACCTGCACGTTCCGGGCTGAAAGGTCCTTCCCCGTTCAGCGCATTATTTACGTCAATCACTTTTCCGTAATGATGCGCACTGACAGAGATTCCTCCTCCCAGATGTACAACTATCAGATTAAGCTCCTCGTATTTTTTGCCAATCCGGGTGCATAATTACGAGAAACCGCCCGACTGTTCAACGCATGGAAAATAGAGATACGAGGAATCTCCGGAATACCGGTCAGCCTGGCTACATCACACAGTTCGTCGGTGACTACCGGATCTGCAATAAAAGCAGGACATCCTGCCGAAGCAGCCAGTTCATCTGCTATCAGAGCTGCCAGATTGGAAGCGTGTTCCATATCAGCATGCCACAAATCGTGCTTGATACGCTCATTTATCCGATATACCCCACCGGGAGTAGGCTTCAGTAATCCCCCGCGGGCAATGATAGCATCGAAGCACAAGGGAATTCCAGCCTCCCGCAAAGCTTCTGTAACATGCAAGCGACGATATTCATATTGCTCATTAATATGATGAAAAACCGACAAGTCTTTTGCAGAATGAAATACACTTTTTCTCCAGACCTGTTCATTATCCTCGTAAACAGCCAGTTTGGTAGAAGTAGAACCGGGGTTGATCACTAGTATTTTCATATAATATCAATATTAATCGTTTTGATTACCAGCCATGCATGCCAATGCAAGACTATAAAATTTAGAATTTCCCGAGTCGCTCCGCGAAGGTACAACTACCGGAGCTATTGTCCCTGTAAGCATGCCTGCCATGTTCGCATCACCAAAAAGTGACAGTGTTTTATAAAAAGTATTGCCCGACTCGATATTCGGAAAAATCATAATATCGGCATTCCCGATGACCGGCGAACTTAATCCTTTTATCTCACCACTATGACGGTCGCAGGCAGTCTTGGCATCCATAGGTCCGTCTACAAAGACAGAACCGAATCGGCCTAACTGAGCTTCTTCTTTCAACTGTATATAGTCCAACGTATGCGGAAATTTTTCATTGACTTTTTCAGAGCAATGTATTAACGCCACACGAGGCTGGTCATTGCCTAGCTTACGGCATATGGCAACATCGTTTTCTATCATTGCACGAAACTGTAACAGTCCCGGACGAGGAATGACAGCCGCATCAGAAAAGAGCAGTAATTTATGATACAGTGGAATCTGTGCCACGGCAACATGGCTCAACACCCCTCCCGGAGGTAACAATCCCTTCTCCTTTTTCAACACTGCACGCAGCAGATTGTCTGTATTAATAAGTCCTTTCATCAGGATATCAGCCTCTCCCGTACGCACCAGTTCTACAGCAAGCGCAGCTGCTTCATCGGGAGTGGAAGTTATATAAACACGGACAAAATCGGGAGAGGCAGCACGCAAGTTATGAGCGATTTCAACATGAGCTTCATCGGTCACCAGCAGATATTCGGCTATTTCCTCCCTTAAACTACGGATAATGACATATTCTGTATGAGGGTCATTGGGACATACCACAGCAACCCGCCGACGGATACCAAGCGAACGCAAATTATTCACCAGCTGAGTTAGGGTTCTAATCAATTCCATACCATTGGATTTTAGCAAATATGAAAAATAAATCTGAAATTTATCTCTATATTTGCTTGGTTTCTACGAAATATTTAACTTATGAAAACGTTTCAAACATTTGACATCGAAGCGGAATACGATGCGCTCCATAACCGATTTCCCAACCATAAAGATGCACCTGTAATAGGAATTACCGGGAATTTCAGTGAAGGAAATTTAACACTTGCTCCTGGATATTATACTTCCATTCTGAAAGCGGGAGGTACTCCTTTCATTATTCCCCCTTTCGAAAATACTGACATTCTGATAAGCCTTCTCGATAGTTTAGACGGCCTTCTACTGACAGGAGGAGCAGATATAAATCCCTTATTCCTGAAAGAAGAGCCAGTAAAAGAATTACACAACATCAATCCTTTCCGCGATCGTCAGGAACTACTTCTTACGCGACTTGCAGCCAACCGCCAGATTCCGATACTAGGCATTTGCCGTGGAATGCAAGTCATGAACGTAGCACTTGGCGGAAGTATCTATCAGGACATTCATGTACAGATGGAGGGCAAGCGTATCAAGCACAGCCAGGATATGGACAGAGCTTTCGCCTCACACACCATACAAATAGAACATGATAGTCTGCTGGCACGAATCATGAAAACAACTTCGCTGCCGGTCAATTCATTCCATCATCAGGCAATAAACGAAGCTGCTCCGGGATTCCGTATTTCAGCACGAGCTGCCGATCAGGTAGCAGAAGCCATAGAAAGTACTGAATACAAATCGATGCTGGGCGTACAATGGCATCCGGAGTGTTTCATTCTGAATGGTGATGAATACATGATGCCACTGTTCGAATGGTTATTGCAAGAAGCAACTTCCTTCCGTACAGCCAAGCAGATGCATCGCCGTATACTGACTCTGGACACTCACTGTGACACGCCGATGTTTTTCGGACAAGACATTAATTTTGCTACACGAGATGCCAAAATAAAAGTCGATCTACACAAAATGGCCGAAGGACGGCAGGATGCTACTATCATGGTTGCTTATCTGGCACAAAAAGAACGTACTGACGAAGCCTTACTTGCCGCTACAGCCAAAGCCGACCAGTTGCTGAACGAAATAGAGCGTATGGTAGCGATGAACTGCACCGCAGTAGATATTGCTTACACTCCAGCCGATCTATACCGTCTGAAACGAGAAGGGAAAAAGGCCATTATGCTAGGAATAGAAAATGGATATGCTATCGGAAAAGATTTGACGAATGTAGAACGCTTCCGCAACCGGGGAGTTGTTTACATGACACTTTGCCACAACGGAAATAATGATATCTGCGGTTCGGCACGATATAATGACGAATACATCGGAGTAACTCCTTTCGGCGAACAGGTTATCCGGGAGATGAACCGCATTGGTATGATGGTGGATCTCTCGCATGCGGGAGAACAGACCTTCTACGATACACTAGACATAAGCAGCAAGCCAGTGGTATGTTCACACTCTTCGAGCCGTGCATTATGTGACCACCCACGAAATCTGACGGATGAGCAGCTGAAAGCTATTGCCCGTAAAGGAGGTGTCGTACAAGTTTGTCTGTATAGTGGCTTCTTGCGTACAGATGCTCCTGCTACAATCTGCGATGCAATCGAACATCTGCATCATATGGTCAACATCATGGGCATAGAGCATGTAGGCATCGGAACCGACTTCGACGGCGACGGGGGAATTATCGGTTGTAATGATTCTTCGGAACTGATCAATCTGACACGCCGTATGTTATACGAACGTTACAGCGAGAACGATCTCCGATTGATTTGGGGAGGCAACTTCCTGAGAGTAATGGAGGAGGTACAAAAACAAGATTAGTTCCTCATTATCAGATCATTCTGATAGTCTCGAAAAACAATGCTGATGTCTTCGAAAAAATATGCTGATAATTTTCCGGAAAACATCAGCTATTGTTTTTTTATTTTTGTAATCAAATACTATGAATGCTTTTGTTACGATTTATTTTGAGACTTCTAGCATTCTTATAATCAGGATCTTATTCTGTTAAGCTAAGCATCTGTGCTTCCTGAGGAACATAATCTCCCTGGAAGAAACGGCTGGCACGAAGCAGGTGTCGCCAGATACTTACCAACTCTTGTGATTCCTGAAGAATGTTCAGATATACCATCGAAGCTTTCAGGCTTGTGCTGTCTGCTTCCTGCATGCGGTTCATCTGCTGTTTGCGCAATGCTGATATCTTATTCTTCAAAGCATCACCTTTTACTAAAATATCATCGGCTTCGGCATAGTTGTTGTTTTCGATGACTGTTTGAGTACGATCCATCAGCTGACAGAGTTCTTCACGTATTGGTAAGAATTCTGCGATGCAATCTTTTGATATCGGGTTGAAGTTGTTGTCTACGTGTTCCTTACAAGGTTCACAAATACGCTTCAAGCAGTATAACATCTGTTCGCAGCTGTTACTTCCCAGGTGGAACCATGTATTCTTTTCGATAGCAATAGGAATAGGTATACGACGTAAACCGAGAATTTCTTTACGACGACGTTTTTTCAACATTTTCTTTTGATCGTCGGTTGAACTCATTACTTTCTTCAACTGTTTCAAGTCTTCGTTGATGAATCCGTCGGTTACTTGCATATAAGCCTGTTCGGTATAGTTGATGTAGTCGGTCAATGTTTCTTTCACGTGCAGACGGAGCAGTGACAAGACTTCTGCTTTGTCTTTGCTTGCCATCATACGTTTGAACGTATCGTCCTGCTGTTCTGCCTTTTCTTTCTTGCTGTATTTAATGTTACTGCGAACCAGCAAGAATACTGCAACACAGATGAAGATAAACATTCCAACAAAGCTAGTGTAGAACATGATGGCAGTAACCAGTGCACAGATAGTAAAGGCTACGAAAGCTGTAATGAACCATCCGCCGATAACTGACAGCATTCCAGTGATACGGTATACAGCGCTTTCACGTCCCCAAGCACGGTCGGCAAGTGAAGAACCCATAGCTACGATAAAGGTAACGTATGTAGTAGAAAGCGGCAACTTCATTGTTGTACCGATAATGATCAACAAACCAGAAAGTACCAGATTGACTGCTGCACGAACCATATCGAATGCTGCTCCATTTTCCAGGATAACTTCATCCTTGTTGAAACGGCTGTCTATCCAGCGGCGCATTCCTACCGGAATTACTTTTACCATGAATTCATTAATCGTTGTGGCGCGGCGTACGATGGTACGTGCCAGAGCAGATGAGCCGAACATTTCGTCACCCTCTTCCTGACGTGCCAGGTCGACAGATGTCTTGATTACGTTTTTAGCTTTCTTAGAGGTAGCAAGTGCATATACCATGATGATACCCGAAGCAAGCAGGAAGATGGCCGGAGTCTTGGCAGATGACATAAGAGAACTCATCATGAAGTCGTGTATACCTGCACCGTTCGAATTGGCAACGTAGTCGGTATAAGCTGAGAAACCGGCAAGAGGTACACCGATAAAGTTTACAAGGTCGTTTCCAGCAAAAGCCAGAGCCAGTGCGAAAGTACCGAGTAATACGATGATGCGGAATACGTTTACCTTACACCAGTGAAGAATCTGCATTAGCAATGTAAAGAAAACAAAGCATCCGGCTACAAGTAATGTCGTGTTTTGATCTATCCAGGCAAGTGATTCAGCACTCATAAACGGTGCACTTTTCAAGCCTTTGATCAGAACGAAATATGAAAGTGATGTGACTGAAATTCCTCCGAATATACCAATTGTCCAGGAAAGATGTTTTTTATAGTTGAAACTGAAAATGATTCGGGATATATACTGAACAAGAGTTCCGGCAATAAATGCGATAGCGACAGAGAGGAAGATACCCATGATAACGGACAATGCTTTTTCGGTGTTCATCATATCTCCCAATGAAAGAAGACCGGTTTCATCGCCGATAATTTTCAGAATAGCCAGAATAAATGTACCTCCCAATAATTCGAATACCATTGAAACGGTGGTTGAGGTAGGTAACCCCAGCGTGTTAAATACGTCCAGCAGCACAACATCCGTTACCATGACGGCAAGCAGGATACACATAATTTCATAGAAACTGAAATTGGCGGGTTGGAAAATGCCGTGCCGGGCGATGTCCATCATGCCGTTACTCAAAATAGCTCCGGCAAAAACGCCGACTGCCGCTACAATGATAATTGTCCTGTACCGGGCAACCTTTGCACCTACGGCGGAGTTCATGAAGTTAACTGCATCATTGCTGACACCTACCAGAAGGTCGAATATTGCCAGCATAAAAAGGAAAATTACAATTCCCAAGTAAAGAGTTTCCATATACTACTATAAAATGAATTTTTCAGTGTCGCAAAGGTATGCAGGGGGTATTATATTGAAATGTCATAAATGTTACAATCGTGTTACAAAATGAAAAAGGGATTTTTTAGAATTTCTTCGCATGTTTATCTACTGGAAATTCGTAACTTTGTGCCCTAAACATAGAATTATTATAGTAATTACTAAAATATTATAGCAATGTCAGAGTCAAAGAGAATAAAAACTGCCTTGGTATCGGTATACCATAAGGATGGTTTAGATGCAATCATTCGTCGTTTGGCGGAAGAAGGTGTAGAATTTTTGTCTACCGGCGGTACACGTCATTTTATTGAAAGTTTGGGTTATCCCTGTCATGCAGTGGAAGATCTGACTGGATATCCTTCTATTCTGGGTGGTCGCGTAAAGACACTTCATCCGAAAGTGTTTGGTGGTATTTTATGCCGTCGTGAACTGGAAGAAGACCGTCAGCAGGTTACTCAGTATGAAATACCTGAAATAGATCTGGTGATTGTCGATCTTTATCCGTTTGAAGATACAGTTGCTTCAGGAGCCGATGCTCAGTCTATTATCGAAAAGATTGACATAGGTGGTATCTCATTGATTCGTGCAGCAGCGAAAAACTTCAATGATGTAGTTATCGTAGCAAGTAAAGCTCAGTATAAGCCGTTCCTTGATATCATTACAGAAAACGGTGCGGTTACTACTCGTGAAGAACGTCGCTGGTTTGCTAAAGAAGCATTTGCCGTTTCTTCTCATTATGATTCAGCTATCTTCGGATGGTTCGATGGAGGTGAAGATTCTGCATTCCGTTGTGCTGCTGAAGAACCGAAAGTATTGCGCTATGGTGAAAATCCTCATCAGAAAGGTGTTTTCTTCGGCGATTTGAACAAGATGTTCGATCAGATTCATGGAAAAGAAATTTCATACAACAATCTGCTTGACATCAATGCAGCAGTTGATTTGATTGATGAGTTCAAGGGAGAAACAACATTTGCTATCCTGAAGCACAATAATGCTTGTGGTCTGGCTTCTCGTCCTGTATTGGTAGATGCCTGGCGTGCTGCATTGGCAGGAGATCCTGTTTCTGCTTTCGGTGGTGTGCTTGTAACAAATACTGTAGTAGACCGTGCTACAGCCGAAGAAATCAATGGTTTGTTCTTCGAAGTTATTATTGCTCCTGATTACGATGTAGATGCTTTACAGATTCTTACTCAAAAGAAGAATCGCATCATTCTGGTTCGCAAAGAAGCTGAAACTCCGAAAAAACAGTTCCGTTCTTTGTTGAACGGTGTATTGGTTCAGGATCGTGATTTGAAGACTGAAACTCGTGACGATTTGAAACAGGTTTCTGAAAAAGCTCCTTCGGATGCTGAAATAGACGATATGCTTTTTGCTAACAAGATTGTAAAACAAAGCAAGAGCAATGCAATTGTACTGGCTAAAGGAAAACAGCTTGTAGCTAGTGGAGTTGGTCAGACTTCACGCGTTGATGCATTGAAGCAGGCTATCGAAAAAGCTAAGTCTTTCGGATTCGACCTGAATGGTGCTGTTATGGCTAGTGATGCTTTCTTCCCCTTCCCCGACTGTGTAGAACTTGCAGATAAGGAAGGTATTAAAGCTGTCATCCAGCCGGGTGGTTCAGTGAAAGATGAACTCACTTTCCAGTATTGCAATGAACATGGTGTAGCTATGGTCATTACTGGAGTGCGTCATTTCAAGCATTAATATTTACATAAGGAATATAAATAATGAGGAATAAAGGCTTTCCGTGGGGAATTGCATGAGGCGAGGCTGTATAAGTCTTTATTCTTCATTATATATTTATATTTTCCATATTAATTTAATAAGATCCTTTATTACAGAGAAGAAAGATTATGGGATTATTTTCTTTTACACAAGAAATAGCAATGGATCTTGGAACTGCCAATACCATTATATTGAGCAATGACAAGATTGTAGTGGATGAGCCATCGGTGGTAGCACTCGACCGTCGCACTGACAAAATGATTGCTGTCGGTGAACGTGCAAAACTGATGTATGAAAAGGAAAACCCAAACATCCGTACTGTGCGCCCGCTTCGTGATGGTGTGATTGCCGACTTTAATGCGTGCGAGCAGATGATGCGTGGTTTGATAAAGAAAGTGAATACGGGGCGCCGTTTGTTTACTCCTTCACTTCGTATGGTGATTGGTGTTCCTTCTGGTTCTACTGAAGTAGAGCTGAGAGCAGTACGCGATAGTGCTGAACATGCGGGCGGACGTGATGTATATCTGATTTTTGAGCCAATGGCAGCTGCTATCGGTATCGGACTGGATGTAGAAGCTCCGGAAGGTAATATGATTGTAGATATAGGTGGTGGTTCTACCGAAATTGCGGTTATTTCATTGGGAGGTATTGTGTCGAACAATTCTATCCGTATTGCCGGAGATGATTTGACAGCCGATATTCAGGAATATATGAGCCGTCAGCATAATGTGAAGGTGAGTGAACGTATGGCAGAACGTATCAAGATTCATGTGGGAGCTGCCTTGACAGATTTGGGAGAGGATGCTCCGGAAGACTATATTGTGCGTGGACCTAACCGAATTACTGCATTGCCGATGGAAGTTCCGGTTTGTTACCAGGAAATTGCTCATTGTCTGGAAAAGAGCATTGCTAAGATAGAGACTGCAATTCTGAGCGCATTGGAAAATACTCCTCCAGAATTGTATGCTGATATCGTGAGCAACGGTATTTATCTGGCTGGTGGTGGCGCATTGTTGCGTGGACTCGATAAACGTTTGACTGACAAGATCAATATTCCGTTCCATATAGCCGAAGACCCCTTGCTGAGTGTAGCTAAAGGTACAGGTATTGCACTGAAGAACGTCGATCGTTTTTCATTCTTGATGAGATAAAACTTCCATTGAAGCATTATTTATGGAAGTTGCGGGGCCTTGAAAGATTATGGCTCCGCGTTAATCTTGATATTTCTCTTCTCTGATAGGTTGTAGGTATGCGAAATCTGCTAAACTTTTTATTGAAATATGATTATTGGCTGCTCTTTGTCTTCTTAGAGGTAGTGAGCTTCATTTTGCTGTTTCGTTTCAACAGCTATCAGGGGAGTGTCTTTTTTACTTCAGCCAATCGTATTGCCGGAAACATTTATGAAGTAGCCAGCGAGATTACTTCTTATTTCGGGTTGCATACGGTAAACCGTGATTTGGTACGCCGTAATGTAGAACTGGAATTGCAAGTTGAGTCTTTGAGTAAAGCACTTAAAGCTTATACACGCGATACTACCGAAGTAGAAAAGAATTATAAAGATGTGCTGGCTGATTATTCTATCTATCCGGCTCAGGTGGTGAATAACAGTCTGACACACGTTGATAATTACATAACAATCAATAAGGGTTCTGCTGATAGTATTTGTGCTGAAATGGGGGTAGTGAGCGGAAATGGAATTGTTGGCATTGTATATCAGACTTCGGCTCATTATGCCATTGTTTTACCAGTCTTGAATTCGAAAAGCAGTATCAGTTGTAAAATACGTCGGACAGATTATTTCGGTTCTTTTAAAATGGAGTGGAGGTTCTTCACTTTATGCCTGGCTTAGGGATATTCCGCGACATTCTGAGTTCTCGTTAGGCGATACAGTTGTGACTAGCGGGCATAGTGCTGTATTTCCGGAAGGTATTCCTGTGGGAATGGTAGATGATATAATGGATAGTCATGACGGGTTGTCGTATGTGTTGAAAGTAAAACTGTTTACCGATTTTGCTCGTCTGAACGATGTAAATGTGATTAGTGCTCGTGGACAGTCAGAACAGGCTGTACTCGAAGATAATATAAAATAAAGGATATGGTATTGTTCTTACATAGACTGGGCTGGTTTGTGTTTCTGGTACTGCTTCAGGTACTGGTACTGAACCATGTGCATATCTTAGGCTATGCAACTCCTATGCTTTATATCTATTATATATTGATATTGAATGCTGAAACTCCGCGTAAATCGTTGTTGTTGCAGGCATTCTTTATTGGACTTTGCATTGATATATTTAGTAATACTCCCGGCATGAATGCGGCAGCGGCTACAATGATGGCTTTTACCCGTCGTCCGTTACTGCGTATGCAGATGCTTCGTGATGTGACTGACGATTATGTTCCCGGCATTCGCTCAATGGGATTCTATCCGTTTTTCAGGTATGTTCTGAGTGAAACGGTGGTATTTATTGTGACTTTGCAGGTTATCGATGCTTTTACCTTTTTCCGCATGAGTGAGCTGATGTGGAAAATTCTGACAGATACATTGATGACGATTGTCGGTATTATTTGTATAGACACTATAAGGAGGAAGAAGTAGTGGATAGAAATTATAAGCTGGCAAAAAGAAGATATGTAATAGGTGGCGTCGTGCTGACGGTAGTTGTTCTTTTTATCATTCGCTTGTTTGCCTTACAAATATTGAGTGACGATTATAGAAAGAATGCAGACAGTAATGCCTTTCTGAAAAAAATCCAATATCCGAGTCGTGGAGTAATATACGACCGTACGGGTAAGCTGTTGGTTTATAATCAGCCTGCTTATGATATTACGGTGGTAATGAAGGAAATTACTTCACTGGATACGCTGGACTTGTGTCGTACGCTGAGGATTACCCCTGAATTTTTACGGCGTAAGTTTCGCGATCTGAAAGATCGTCGTTTAAATCCTGGTTATTCGCCTTATACCAATCAAGTCTTTCTTACCCAACTTTCAGCTGAAGATTGTGGGGTTTTTCAAGAGAAGCTTTTTAAATTTCCCGGTTTTTATATTCAAAGACGTACTATTCGTCAGTATAATTACAATTCGGGGGCACATATATTAGGAGATATAGGGGAAGTTTCCAAACAGGAAATGGAGGATGATGAATATTATCTGCCCGGTGATTTTATTGGAAAGCTGGGAGTGGAACGCTCTTATGAGAAACAACTTCGAGGAGAAAAGGGAGTTGAAGTACTGCTTCGTGATGCGCATGGCCGTATTCAGGGCAATTATATGGAAGGTAAATTTGATAAAGCTCCTGTTCCGGGCAAGAACTTGACATTAAGTCTGGATATTGAGCTTCAGATGTTGGGTGAAAGGCTGCTGGAAGGGAAAATTGGAAGTATTGTTGCTATTGAGCCTTCTACGGGTGAGGTACTATGCCTTGTTTCATCGCCAACTTATGATCCCAGTCTGATGATTGGACGTGACAGAGGAAAGAATCATTTAGCTATGTCAAAGGACCCTTGGAAACCCTTGCTGAACCGTGCTATAATGGGAGCTTACCCTCCGGGATCTACATTTAAAACTACTCAGGCCTTGACTTTTCTTCAGGAAGGAATTATTAATACAGGAACCATGTATCCATGCTCTGGAGGATTCTCTTACCGTGGACTTCATGTGGGATGCCATGCTCATCCTTCGCCTCTGTCTTTGATTCCTGCCATTGCAACTTCTTGTAATGGTTATTTTTGCTGGGGATTGTATTATATGATTGGTGCACGACAGAAATATGGTTCTGTGCAGAAGGCGATGAATACCTGGCGTGATTACATGGTTTCAATGGGATTTGGCTATCAGTTGGGAATTGACTTGCCGGGAGAAAAACGTGGAATGATTCCTAATGCACAGTATTATGATAAGGCATACCGCCGTTCATGGAATGGTTTGACTATTATTAGTATTTCAATCGGACAGGGAGAAGTTACTGCTACTCCATTACAGATTGCCAACTTGGGTGCTACTATAGCCAATCGGGGATATTTTGTAACTCCTCATGTCGTAAAGGAAATAGAAGGAGAGTCTATTGATTCGATTTATACAACTCGCCGGTATACGAAAGTAGATAAAGGGCATTATGAAGAAGTTGTACAGGGCATGCGTTCGGCTGTGCTTGGAGGTACATGCCGTACGGCAAATATTCCAGAACTGGAAATCTGCGGAAAAACGGGTACAGCGCAAAATCATGGAAAGGACCATTCTGCATTTATGGGATTTGCTCCGATGAATAATCCGAAGATAGCGATTGCTGTTTATGTAGAGAATGGAGGATGGGGAGCCACATATGGGGTTCCTATCGGAAAATTGATGATAGAAAAGTATTTGACTGGTAAGCTGACTGCGGAAGACGAGGCGTTGGCAACCGATATTCAAAACCGAAGAATTGATTATGGCTTACAGGAAAGATAGTTTATGGAAAACAGTTGACTGGTGGACGATAGCTCTTTACATGGTGCTGATCGTATGTGGATGGTTCAGTGTGTGCGGAGCCAGTTATGATTATGGTGATCCTGATTTTCTGAACTTTACTACACGTGCCGGAAAGCAGTTGATGTGGATTGGATGTTCCTTGACTTTAGGTTTTGTTTTGTTGATGCTTGAAGAACGTTTGTATGATACTTATGCTTATCTGATATACGGTATTTTGTTGTTGTTGCTTTTTGGAACGATATTTAATCCACATGAGATAAAAGGATCACGTTCGTGGATTGTATTGGGACCTGTGAGTTTACAGCCCGCAGAGTTTGCGAAGTTTGCAACAGCTTTAGCTTTGGCAAAATATATGGGCGAGTATACCTTTTCTATCGAGCGGGGTAGAAACATGCTGGTATGTCTTGCTATAATTCTTATCCCTATGGTGCTGATAGTCTGTCAGAAAGAAACGGGTTCGGCATTGGTTTACTTATCATTTTTTCTTGTTCTCTATAGAGAAGGTATGACAGGTTCCATCTTGTTTGCGGGTGTATGTGCCATTATTTATTTTATTGTCGGTATTCGTTTCAGCAATGACTGATGGCAGATGGACTCACTTCATTGGGAGAATTTGCCGTATTGGGGTTAATTATATTGTTTTCTGCCTTATTGGTCAAAGCATATTGTAAGAATAGCGATCGAGCTGTAGTCTATATACTTTCATTTGGATTGGGATCGATGTTATTGGGATGGCTTTTTTCGCTTTATTGTCATTCCGTTTGATGTCGTTTATTTGCAGGGAGGAGTTTGTGTAGCCTTATGTATTTATCTGGTCTATTTATTCCTGCATGAACGTATTCGTAATTATCTGTATATATTGGTTTTTACCATTGGCTCGGTAGGTTTCCTTTTTTCTGCCGATTATGTGTTCAATGAAGTACTGGAACCTCACCAGCAGATTCGTATAAAGGTATTATTGGGTATGGAAGACGATCCGACGGGAGCTGGATATAATGTAAATCAAAGTAAAATCGCCATTGGATCTGGAGGTTTTCTTGGTAAAGGCTTTCTGAACGGTACTCAGACAAAACTGAAGTATGTCCCTGAACAGGATACTGATTTTATTTTTTGTACGGTAGGAGAAGAAAAAGGATTTGTGGGTTCTACTTTCGTTATTCTTTTGTTTGCTTCATTTAATATGGCGTTTGATTTATTTGGCTGAACGTCAGAGTACCCGTTTTGGAAGAGTATATGGATATAGTGTGTTAAGTATTTTCTTTTTTCACCTGTTTGTTAATGTAGGCATGGTGTTAGGGTTAACTCCAGTCATCGGTATACCACTTCCTTTCTTTAGTTACGGAGGATCTTCGCTTTGGGGCTTTACAATTTTATTATTTGTCTTTTTGCGTATTGATGCTGCTCGTGAGCGGTAATAAGCGTATGCCTACATCACTGATACCTTTTAAAGGCTCATCTCGCATGATGTGTATTATCTGAACCATACTGTCGGATGGAGAAAAAGTGACAGGGTGGTGAGGGGAGGTATACTGGTATAAATTGCTGGAAGTTCCATTTCCTTTCCAGTTGCCTTGTTTGTCTGCCAGTGTGATATGGAGGGTATCGGGATGTCTGTCTGGACTAAGCGGATATAATATTTCCATCCATATATCTTGATAAGGATAGTTTTCTGTATGTCGTAGTCCTACTTCTAAGTCGTATTGTTTTCCTGCCAATTGAGCTGGTAACTGGTATTTCAGGGTATCTGTCTTTTTCCAGCCCTCAATACTCAGGTTTTGATAAGTATGGTAAATGGTTTGGTTATCGCATGCCGCAAGGGAGAATAGTAAACAGATTATTCCCCCTGCGATGCGAATATATGATGAAGTTTTTCGTGTGGTCATACTATCTCATTGTTATTCTTTCGTCCCTGTCGGCGTGGGCGATTGTTGCTTGCTTGTTTCCTTCCGGCTGCGGTTGCTGAGCACGAGCTTCTGGTTGGTTAGCTTGTTTATCGGAAGGATTTGGAGCTGCTCCTTGTTGTTTAGGCGGACGATTTCCTTTTTCTCTGCGTTTTTCTCCTTGACGTTCTTCTTTTCGTCTGTTATCTTTGCCTGAATTGGATGGAACATTATTAGCAGTTGTAGCATTAACTGCTATTTTAGCTGTATTTTCTCCTTTTTCCTGACCGGCAGCATTGTTGGGTAAAGCCTTCTGAGAATTATTTTCCTGAACCGGTTGTTGACGGTTTTCGCCGTTTTTCTTCTTTTTACGGTTCTTGCTGTTCCGGCTTTTATCGAAGCGGGTTACGCTTTCTTGTTCCAGCAAGTCTTTCGGACGTGCAGGTTCATGCATTCCGTTGTCATTAAGCTTTTCAGGTTTCTCACCTCTACGGTTCATATTGATAACCTCAAAAGCACGGCGTGCTGTAAGCGTTACTTCATTGGCAAGGAAACTCTTATCGGTAGAATAAATGATTTCTCCTTTTAAAATATCTGCTTTGAAGTAATAATATGTAGCATCCAGTGTTTCGAGTGTGATTTCTTTACTCGGAAGTCGTTTCTGGCATTCTACATAGGCATCTACTTCGTAGTTGAGGCAGCATTTCAGTTTTGCGCACTGTCCTGCCAGTTTTTGAGGATTAAGTGATATATCCTGATAACGTGCTGCTCCTGTAGATACAGAGATAAAGTTTGTCATCCATGTAGCACAGCATAATTCACGTCCGCATGGGCCAATACCCCCGATGCGTCCGGCTTCCTGACGTGCGCCAATCTGTTTCATCTCGATACGCACACGAAAAGCTTCTGCCAAGACTTTGATTAGCTGGCGGAAGTCGACACGCTCATCAGCAATGTAGTAGAAAATAGCTTTATTTCCGTCACCTTGATACTCTACGTCACCGATTTTCATTTGAAGCCCTAAGTCCGCAGCAATCTGGCGTGAACGAATCATTGTTGCATGTTCACGACTTTTAGCTTCTTCATATTTTTCCATGTCGACAGGCTTAGCCTTACGGTATACTCGGCGTATCTCAGCATCAGGCTTGATGTTTGCTTTACGCATTTGTAAAGGTACGAGTCGGCCAGTCAGTGTAACTGTGCCGATATCGTGTCCGGGGCTGGCTTCTACTGCTACGATATCTCCCTTTTCCAGTTTCAGATGGTTACTGTTCTTGAAATATCCTTTGCGGGTATTTTTGAATTGAACCTCTACATATCCTGCTCTTCACTGTTGCCAGGGATATCTGCCATCCAGTCGTAAGTGTTCAGCTTGTTATCTTGTCGTCCGCAGCCCTTGCAGCATAAAGAACCACTTCCGTTTTTCAATATAAATTTGCTCATAGTTTCAATTCTTTAATAGTACAATCATTTTCAGGCGAAATCGAAAAAAACAAATTTGGGATTTACGTTTTGTTCGATGTGTCGTCCGGCTTCCTCCAATTCTTCCATGATACCTATCACATTTCTTTCGTTTACAAAAGGAGCGAATCGTGAGGCAAATTGTGCTTCTTCACGTCCTAAATAGTTCATTTCCGAGTGGTGGAAGTTATATATAAAGTTTTCTCGTATCATACGTTGGCAATAGGCTAACAGATTTTTCTGCCTTTCTCTGCCTAAAGCTGCAACTTGTTCACTCCAGGCTTTCATGTCCTTGAGCCGACGTGCATAAGCTAATCTCATCAGTGAAGTGAATAATTCAAAGAAAAGTCGGTTCTCTTCTCCTAAGTGTATGTTTTCTATAGCCCGCAGTACACTCCCGGCAGATAAATGTGCAATGTCGGAAGCATCTTCTGGCTGAAGCATATAACGTGTACGTAATAGTCCGGCAATATCTTCTTCGTTAAGTGGAGGCAGGTTAAAGCGCTGCATACGGCTCGTAAGTGTTGGCAAGATGCTTTCGGGAGCCTCGCTAACCAATAAAAAGATTGTGTAGGCTGGTGGTTCTTCCAACAATTTGAGCAATTTGTTTCCACACTCTGCATTCATCTTTTCTGGAAGCCATATAATCATGATTTTGTAACTGCCTTCTCCGGCTTTCAGTGAAAGCTTGCGTTGTATTTCATCGCTTTCGCGGACAAAGATCTGCGCTTGCTGATTTTCGGCTCCCATACGTGCCAGCCAGTTTGCCAGTGAAAAATATGGAGAGTCAATCAACTGTTGTCGCCAGACATCTATAAAATCGTCAGAAACGGTGTCGCGTCCTGCTTTTTTCTTTATTACCGGAAAAGCAAAATGTACGTCAGGATGAACCAGTTTGTTCATTTTTATGCATGAAGGACATTTTCCGCAGGCATCTTCTTCACCCGGATTTTCACAACACAGATAGCGAGTTAACGCTAATGCCAGAGGTAATTTCCCTGTACCTTCTGCTCCGCAAAACAATATGGCATGGGGCACTCGTCCTTCGTGTACGAGTGTCAACAAATGGCGTTTTGCCTCGGTTTGCCCTATGACGTCTTTGAAAAACACAGTTAATAAATTTCTTTAGCTACACGGCGTACGCTTTCTGTTGCCCCTACGGTGTAAAAATGAATACTAGGTACACCATGAGCTATCAACTCACGACATTGATTGATGCACCATTCTACTCCCAGCTGGCGAGCTTCTTCATCTGTTTGACATTTTAAAGCTTCCAATGCCAGTTCCTGAGGTAAATCAACTTTAAATGTTTTGGGAACAACGGACAGCTGTGACAACTTACTGAACGGTTTAATTCCCGGAATAATAGGAATATCAATACCTTCCTGACGAACACGATCTACAAATTCGAAAAATTTCCGGTTGTCATAGAATAATTGAGTTACAGCGTACTCGGCTCCAGCTTCTACTTTCTTTTTCAGCCAGTAGATATCTTGTTCCATATTAGGAGCTTCCTCATGTTTCTCCGGATAACAGGCTACTCCATAGCTGAATGGATGTACAGGAGCCTTGATTGGTGATCCGTCGACGAATACACCTTGATTAAAATCGTTGATTTGATGTTCCAGTTCTATAGCATGTGCATACCCTCCTGGCTCAGGAGTGAATACTTGTTCATGTTTGGCTTTATCACCACGCAGAATCAATAAATCAGTGATTCCCAAAAACTGTAAATCTAATAATACATACTCTGTATCTTCACGTGTAAATCCGCTACATAATATGTGTGGAACTACCGTAATATTGTATTTGTTCTGTATGGCAGCTGCTACCGCTACTGTACCGGGACGACGACGGATTCGTTTGCGCTCATAAAGACCATTACCCAGTTCGCGATATATATATTCGCTTCGATGGGTAGTGATGTTTATGTATTTAGGATCGAATTCGCGCAACGAATCGATTGTTTCATATAATTTCTCTATCCCAGTGCCTTTCAGCGGAGGAAGAATCTCGAATGAAAAGGCTGTCTTTTCAGGTGATTTTATTAAGTCGATTACTCTCATTTTGCTTTTTTTGCGCCTTGTCAGGCGTGTTACATATTTGGCAAAAATAAGAAAAATATTGTACTTAATGGGAGAATGTTTCTTAATTTTTTTTAATTTACTGACCGATAATCAGAGTACAGGAGTAAACAAATGAGCGAACCATCCGACAAATCGTTTCCATGGAGTTCGCTTTTTGTAAACCTCTTTAGTCATGATCGTACTGTTCTGTTTGTCGGCACTGAATATATCAGTCAGTTGTGCTGTAACAGGCAAATCGAAAACGAATGCATTTATCTCGTAATCATATCGTAAACTCCGGCTGTTCAGGTTTGTACTACCTACGGTACAGAATCGTTCGTCTACCATCATGACTTTAGAATGATGGAATCCTCCGTTGTAAACATAAATATGCGCTCCCTTCTTTCTTAGTTGGTTAGCAAGATAAAATCCTGCATCGGGTGTGAAGCTGATATCCGACTTTCCGGGAATCATGATTTCTATTCTGACTCCACGGTCGACAGCTTTTTCAATGGCACGGCGAATGCTGGATGTCGGGGTGAAATAAGGATTGATAATCTGTATTTTCCGTTCGGCCGAATTGATGGCTGCAATATATGCATGTCTCATTGCTTCAGGAGATATTTTGGGAGCCCGCTGTACGATTGCTACCTGATGTCCCGCATGTACAGGAGCTGCATTCAATGAATCTTCCCCGAATGGAAAATATTCGTCTCCTCCGATTTGCTGTTTGGTTTCCTTATTCCACATTGTGAGGAAAACTTCCTGCAATTTTTCAACGGCAGGTCCTTTGATACGGATATGCATATCTCTCCATGCGCCGATTTTGGGAAGTCCGTTTATATAATAATCGGCAATGTTCATACCTCCTGTATATCCTACTTTACCGTCTATGACTATAATTTTTTGGTGGTCACGACTAGCTGCATGATTGACATACGGGAAAGTAATAGGGTCGAATGTAATAATCTCTATCCCTCTTTTACTTAAATCTTTAAGTAGTCTTTTACGAAGCGGACGGTTGTTTGACATATTTCCGAAGGCATCGAACATAGCTCGTACCTTCACTCCGTCTTTTACTTTCTCCGCAAGCAAGTCAAACAATGCATTTCCGATAGAGTCATTTCTGAAATTGAAGTATTCCAGATGTATATGATGCTTTGCCTTTTTGATTTCTTCAAAAAGGTCGTTAAATTTTTCTCTGCCACTGGGCAGCAGCTTCAGGTCATTGTTATTTATGATTGCTACATTCTGACTATGCAGATATCTGGCAAATAGCGAATCAGCTGGCAGATAAGTAGAATCTTTTTCCGCAATGATGGATGATTGCGCATGGCAAGGTAAGCCGAATTTCACAATCAGTAAAATTAAACAAAGAAATTTTTTGTGAAATTTGTAGTCATTCATGCATTTGGTAGTTTTTGTGAGGTGCAAAAATATGGATTTTAATCAAGAAACCGTAATGACTTTATTTGCTTTTCTCCAAATTGTTACTATTTGACTGTAAAATCAGATGAAATGACTTTTCTGCACTTCTTTTCTTCTGCTTAATTTTATTGATATCTTGTATCTTATGCCATTTTTGAATTTTTATCTTTCAGATATTTACTATAACTTCTGCCTACAGGAATTTTGATTCCATTATATAAAAGAATCTCTTTAGAAGTATAACTGGCAATCCGATAGATTGGAACAACGAAGGACTTGTGTACTCGTATAAATTTTTCTTCGGGCAAAAGTTCCTGTAGCGTTTTCAAACTCATTTGTGAAGTTAGAGTCGGCTGACTGGTGAGATGAATACGCACATAGTTATCCATCGATTCTATATATAGAATATCTTTCAGCTGGATATTTGTATTTTTGTATTCCACTTTTAGTGTGATATACTCGTCTGTAAATGTTGGTTGAGCGGAAAGTTGTTGTAGTGTTTGTAGCTCTATAGCTTTTTGTACTGCTTTTTCAAAACGAGCATACGAGAATGGTTTGTGAAGAAAATCTATAGCATTCAATTCAAAGCCATCGAGAGCGTATTGTGCATAGGCTGTTGTAAAAATCAACATTACTTCGTGAGGGAGGTCACGAGCCAGATCTCTTCCATTGATGTCTTCCATCTCTATGTCAAGGAAAAGAATATTGGGTTTTATTTTCTTGACTTGTTCAATGCCTGCAATCGGATTGGTAAAGACTGTCAGTTCTATATTTCCATGGCGCTGGCAGAAGCTGGATATGATTTCCAGCGCCATTGGTTCATCATCGATTGCTATACATTTTATGTTCATTGTCTTAAATTGATACTCAGTGTGACGGCATATTTCCCCTCTCTTTCTCCTGTAAACAAACTATACCTGTTCGGATAAAGAAGATCGAGGCGCTTTTTGCAGTTTTCTATTCCTATTCCTTTGGATGCTTTTGAGTCCGGATGGTTTAATAAAGGATTGTTTGTTGCCAATAATAATTCTCCTTTTTCTGCGCGAATGGTAATATACGCCTCTCCTTTTTTATGAGAAGATACACCGTGTTTAAATACATTTTCGACAAAGGTAATCAGAATCATAGGGACTATATTCATTTGTTCCGTTTCATCGTGTACATAAGAAAAATGAACATCAAAGTTTTCTGCTATTCGATATTTTTGGAGTTCTATATACTGACGAATGTATTCTACTTCAATGTGTAGAGGAATTTTATCTTTTGTATTATTGGCATACATATATTTCATCAGATTGATAAATTGAATAAAGGCATCTTCCGTTTTAGGAGATCCTGTTACTACCATAGCATATAGAGTATTCAGATTATTGAAAAGAAAATGAGGATTAATCTGTGCTTTGTAAAGTGCCAGTTCGGCTTTTTTCTTCTCAAATTCTACAGCTTGTCGTTCCATTATTTGGTGATAAAGTTGAGTCAGTAGTCCTACAGCTGCACTAAAGGCAATCACAACTACATACAGAAACCATACAGCTTGTTGCTGAAGTTTGATTTTTGGGATATGTTGTAAAAGTCGGGTACGTTTCATGTGGTGTAACGGGACTTCCATTTGATAGCGAGTTATGAGGTAAGTACCAACAGCTGTAAGTAAAATAAGAGAAACAGCCATCCAAAAACGTTTTTTCCCGGCAAACATAAAAGGCATGATAAAGCGGCGGTTCAGGATATATACGATATACAACCATGAACCAACAGGTATACGAATAGTGAATTGTTTATCAGCCATCGTTCGATAGGCAGCAAGGTCATCATAGCCGGTAATAACACCAGACAGAATATCAGATCGATGTAAAACGGTAACTTTTTAATTTGCCACATAACTTGTTCTTTTTTGCAAAAATAAAAGTTTCTGTCGGTTTGAAGAAATAAGCAAAGTGGTGTTCACCACTACATTGATGTTGTTTACCACTACTTTGTTGAGAGAACATATTTTGTATTTGCAAGTAGATTATTTTTGTTGAAGTAAAGATATCGAATAGGAAAAAAATATATAAAGTGAGTATGTTTACGAGGGTAAGATTTGTTTTTTTAGGAGTTGCTTTATTATGTTCACTCTCTGTTTTTGCACAGGCACTTTCGGGAGTTGTGACAGATCAGAAGAGTAGAGAGGGATTGATTTCGGCTACGGTTCAACTGATAGCTGGGGATGGAAAAATCAACTATACATCTACCGATCTGAAAGGAATGTTTCAATTTAAGAAACTTCCGGCAGGTACTTATACGCTACAGATTTCATATGTAGGATATAAAACATATAAGGAAGCCGTGATTATTCCTTCCTCTGGAGAAAAAAAGGTTAATGTAACGATGCGCGAGGATGTAAATCTGCTGGATGAGGTATCTGTTAATGCGCGTGCTACACGTGCCGAGCAGAAAGGCGACAGTTTGCTGTATAATGCTGAGGCCTTTAAAGTAATGCAAGGAAGTTCAGCCGAAGATTTATTGGCTAAGATGCCGGGGATTGTTGTAGAAGGTGGAAGTATTCAGGCTCAAGGAGAGGAAGTGAAAAAGGTGCTAGTAGATGGGAAGGAATTTTTCGATGGAGATGTGAATCTCGCCATTAAGAATTTACCTTCTGATATTATTGCAGGTATCAAGGTCTTCGATAAAAAAAGTGAGCAGGCAGAATTTACCGGGTTCGATGATGGCGAAGAAATAAAAACTATCAATATTGTGACGAAGGGAGGATTCCGCCAGGGAACTTTTGGTGAAGTGTCGGCAGGATACGGTACTGTAAATTTCTTCAATGAAGATCGTCGTATTTCATTGTTGGGTATGTCGAACAATGTGAACCAGCAGAACTTCTCGCAGGAGGATTTAGCGGGAGTTATGTCTTCTGGAGCAAGTGGCAAGCGGCGTGGAGGTGGTCGTAACGGAGGACGTGGAGGTGCTTTCGGTGGAAATGCTTCTGATTTTATGGTAGGCAGTACAGGAGGTGTTACTTCGTCGAACGGACTTGGTATAAACTATGTGGATCAGTGGGGAGAAAAATGGAAGGTGACAGGCAGTTACTTTTTTAATCAGTCGGACAATCTGACACAGCAGCAGACCGAACGTGAATATTTCGACTCATCTCTTCCTGGAATGACTTACAGTGAGTATCAGGAAAGCTCTATGAAGAACTGGAACCATCGTTTTAATATGAAACTGGATTATCAGATAAGTAATAGAACCTCGTTACAGTTTCGTCCAACACTGAGCTTTCAGAATAATGACAGGCATGGATTGCTTCAGGGACTGAATCTGTTGAATGGCATGTCTGATAATGAAACTGAAACTGCTACGTTGGGAGAAAATGATGCTTACAATGTTGGAGCTGACCTTATCTTGCGTCATCGTTTCCTGAAGGAAGGACGTACCCTGTCGTTGATGCTCAGTGGGAAAATGAGCAATACCGATGGAAATACATATACAGATTATCTTAATACATTGTATAGTGCCGACGGCTTGTCGGAAACAGACAGCTACAGTCAGTGGAAGCAGACATTGAACCGTCAATATACCTTGCGCTCTAATCTGAGTTATACGGAAAGGTTAACCGACTATATGCAGTTGCAGCTAGGATATAAGTTGAGTTATACCGATTCAGAAAATGACCGTAAGACGTATAAGAAGTCTGCGGTGAGCGATCTTTACGATCAGTTGGATGAAAGCCTGTCGAATGAGTATCAGTCGGGCTATCTAACTCAGGCAGGAAGTGTAGGACTTCGTTATCGTGCCGGTAAATTCAATGCTATGCTGGGAGTTGATGCACAATGGGCAGATTTGAGAGGTCTATCCGCAGGCAGACAATTTGTCGCACAGGTATTTTTCTATATTGCCATCGTTTACCATGCGTTATTCTTTAGATCGGACCAATTCGCTACAGTTACGTTATCGCAGCAAATCATCTGCTCCTTCGGTTACGAGCTTGCAGAATGTTATAGATAATTCCAATCCGCTTTTTCTTTCTGCGGGAAATCCGGACCTCGACCAGCAGTTGTCACATACGGCAAATCTGCGTTATTTGCGTACGACAAAGTCTGGACATACGTTTATTGCCATGGTTGGGGCTACCATACAACAAGATTATGTAGCCGACAGTACTTTCGTTGCAAAAGAAGATATGGAGCTTACTCCGTCGGTCACACTGAGTAAGGGAGCACAGTTTACTCGTCCGGTAAATATGGATGGTTACTATAGTTTGCAGTCGATGCTGACTTATGGTTTCCCTATTGATTTTATTCGGAGTAATATCAACCTCAGTCTTTCGGCTAATTATGCCAATGTACCTACTATTTTCGACGGAATAGAAAGTAAGACGCGTGAACTGAATCTGATACCGAAGATTATTATTGGTAGCAATATAAGTAATAACCTTGATTTTACTGCGTCTTATTCAGCTGGTATCAATAAGATGTTCAGCTCTTTGGATACTGCTACAGGTAGTGATTATGTTACTCATACAGCTTCGGCAAAGTTGGGATGGACATTCTTCTGGGGACTTACTTTCCGCAGTACGTTCGATTATATCGGATATACTGGTCTGGATACAGGTGCAGAAGATTATTTCTTATGGAATCTGTCACTAGGTAAAAAATTCCTGAAAAACAATGCAGCCGAAATCAGGGTGGAAGCTTTTGATGTGCTGAAGCAGAATCAGGCTTTTACTCATAGTATCGGAAGCAACTATTACGATTATATCAACAGCAATGTACTGAAACCTTATGCTATGATAAGTTTTGTATATACGATTCGATAAATATTACTAAAAGACAATTGTCATGAAGAAAATTATTTTTCTGGCTTTAGTAGCCTTACTGGGCATACATACAGTTGATGCTCAGCGCAGAGGAGGAACTCGTACTCCAGAACAGATAGTAGAAAAGCTTGGCAAGAAGCTGAACCTGACTGATGAGCAGGAAAAGCAGATTACTGAACTTTATACGGAATTTTTCAAGAAAGAACTTTCACGTGAGGAGCGGAGAAGTGAAATGGAAAAGCTAAATGAGAAAATCACTTCTTTGCTGACAGATGAACAGAAAGAAGCTTTCGAACAGATGAAAAAGGAACGTCCGCAACGTAAACGTTCCTGATAGTAAAAACTCCTGTTATCTATTCCTTCAGATATCTTCACTGGATTGTCTGAAGGAATTTTTTGTAGATAATAGTCTGGAAATTTGTATTCTTCAGTTTAGGGCTAATAAATAAAAAGTACCGACTTTTTGGGTAAATCGGTACTCTTATTCTAAAATATGAATTTCGTTTGGTTTATTCTTCGTTCAGCTTTTCATCGATAGCTTGTATTTTTTTCAAAACCAGTTCCATTTCACCTTTCAAGCGTTCAATCTTACGGGTAATTTCAGTTACAAGGGTATTACCTTTTTTCGAAGCAGACGATAAAAATCCTAAATTATTTTCATAAGTCTGAATGTCATTTTTCAACCCTTCGTATGTACGTACCAGTTTTTCACGGTCACGGTATAAGTTATCACCTTTATTCAAACCCGATTTGAAATTACTTAATTTCTTTTCAGAAGCTGAAATATTCAGTTTGTCAAACAGTTTGTCTATCAAGCCGTGGAACTCATTGTATAAACGGTCTTTTTCTTTGAACGGAACATGACCTATGCTGTTCCATTCTTTCATTAAAGCACGTGTTTGTTCCGATGTTGTTTCATCTGTTGTTCCCGATGCGTCAAGTGCAGCCAGCTGTTTGATGATTTCCTCTTTCTTTGCCATGTTTTCAAACTCTACCGAGCGTTGTGAAGAAGTAGCTTTATTCTTTTGTGCAAAGAAATAATCGCAAGCTCCGATAAAGCGTTTCCATACAGCGTCTGAATGCTTTTTGGCAACAGGACCGATGTTTTTCCATTCTTTCTGCAATTTAGTCAGAATTTCTGCAGTTTCTTTCCAGTCAGTGCTGTCTTTCAGAGCTTCTGCCTTTTCGCATAAAGCTTTTTTCTTTTCAAGATTTTCGACCATGCTTTCTTTTACAGACTTGAAGAAAGCAGCTTTTCGTTTGAAAACTCATCGCAGGCAGCACGGAAACGTTCGAATATTTTCACATTCATCTTTTGCGGAGCATATCCGATAGTTTTCCATTTAGCTTGCAAAGCGAGAATTTCCTGAGTTTTGTCTTCCCAGTCGGCGAAAGTTTTGAATGTATCATATTCCATTGACTCTACAATTTCGCAGATAACAGTCTTCTGGTCCAGGTTATTCTGTTCTTTTTCCTTCAGAGCTTCAAAGTGTTGCTGATGGCGGCGGTTTACTGCTGAAGAAGCGGCTTTAAACCGTGCCAGATACTTTCACGCAGTTCTTTGGCAACAGGACCGATACTGCGGAATTCCTGATGTAATTTTTGTAATTGATGGAAAGCTGATACAACATCTGGTTCTTCTGCCAGTTTTTCGGCTGCTTCACACAGATAAGTTTTCTGTTCCAGATTCTTTTTGAAATCATATTCACGGAATTCATTGTTAAGCTTTACCATGTCATAGAACTTTTCAGTGTAAAGCTGATATGTTTTCCACAATTCGTTTATTTTACCAACAGGAATCTGTTTGATTTCATTCCATTTCTGCTGAAGCTGCTTAAATTCGTTATAGATCTTTCCTGTATCTTCCGTATTTCGGTAAGCGCTTTCATTTTTTCCAGGATTTCGAGCTTCTTTTGCAGGTTTTCTTCTTTTTCCTGTTCCTGTTCTGCTGCCATAACACTACGTTTCTCTTTGATGGAACTCATGATTTCCTTGAATTTAGCTTCCAGCGGGTCGGGGGTCGGAGTGAAATCTTCAGGGTTTCCGCCTTGCTCGATAAAGTTCTTTCTCGCTGTATCTTGCTCGCTTTTGTGCAATTTGTAGAACGTTTGTTTCAGGTAGTCTATTTCTTGTTTGTCTGCATCGCAGGTATTATTGTTGATTTCTGTTAAGCGTTCTATTACTTCTTCTTGCGTTTGTTTTGGAGAATACAACGTCTTTTCATCATTCTCAACAGTAGAAACCGGAGTTTCGGGAGTGTTTTCTGCCGGAACTTCAGTTAGTGGACGGGTTGTTTCATTTACTTCCATCGTATATAGATTTTAAAGAATTATGTCGGCTTATCTTAATCCGTAGTTACAAATTAAAAGAATAAAATCTGATTTTCAATATTTTTTTTTCTAAATTTTTTTTGCATTAAATAAGTTTTGGGGATTCCTTATTAAGAATAAAAGGCATGGAGGCTGTTTCAGTATTTATAAGAACAAGCTCCATGTATGAAAATATTTAAGAAAGCAATACGGTGATTCCCATGTACATCATCATACCTATAATGTCATTGGTGATTGATATAAACGGTCCGGTAGCAATTGCCGGATCAATTTTCAGTTTTTCCAGTGTCATGGGAACGAGTGTACCGAAAATAGAAGCAAACATAACTACGGCAAACAGGCTGATGGAAACAGAATAACTGACTGTAGCGGTCGCTCCAAAACGGATAAAGTTGTAAATATATACCAGCATGGAAATGATTGTTGCATTAATAAGAGCAACGACCGATTCCTTTAATATTTGCTGAAAAGTATTTCCAGAGTCGAGCGAACTGTTGGCAAGTCCCTGAACGACAAGAGCAGACGATTGTGTTCCTACATTTCCTCCTGTTCCACCGATAAGCGGAATATACAGGGCCATTTCGGGATGTGCCGCAAAAGTTGTATCAAAATTACCCAATATCATGGAGTTTCCGATACCTCCCAGCATACCAATGAGCAGCCAGGGGAGACGTGCCGTTGTCTGACGGAATACATTATCGTGCGATTCTACGTCCTGTGACAAACCGGAAGCCAACTGGTAATCTCTTTCGGCCTGTTCGCGAACTTCATCCATTACGTCGTCTACTGTAATACGTCCTACCAGCGTCCGATACTGTCTACTACCGGAACAGCCACTAAGTCGTATTTCTCGATGACTTGTACTACTTCTTCCAGCGGGGTATCTACATGTACCGATATCGGATCTTTTTTCATTACATGCTTTACTTTCGAAACCGATGGGCTGGTGATCATTTTCTTTAAAGGAAATACTCCACGCAACCGTTCATCGTCATCTACTACATACACATAGTAGATTTCGTCCATTTCCTCGGCCTGAATTCTCATTTCGCGAAGGCATTCGGGCATACTCCAGTTTTCATTTACGATAACCATTTCTGTACCCATCAAACCACCGGCTGTATCTTCATCGTATTTCAACAGATCTACAATGTCGCCTGCCTGTTCGATGTCTTCGATGTGCGAAAGAATTTCCTCCTGCTTGTCCTCGTCCATGTCACGGATGATGTCTACAGCATCATCAGAGTCCATGTAGTCGACAAAACGTTTGGCAATAGTTTCCGAAGGCAATATTTCGAGGAATTTCTTACGCGCGTCTTCATCCATTTCAATCAGTACGTCGGCAGCTTTTTCATTGTCGAGTAACAGATAAATGGAGCGCGCTTCTTCTGCATCAAGTTCATCGCACAATTCGGCAATATCAGCTGGATGCAGTTCTTGCAGAAACTCTTTTAGTTCCTCCGATTTTTTATTTTCGATCAGTTCTGATACCTTTTTAATTTCTTCGCTTTCCATACCTTACTCAGTTGCGAGTGCCTGTTCCACCCGGTTGGTCAATTCTATGAAGTCTTCTACCGATAACTGTTCCGGACGTTTGTTGAATATAGGATCTGCACTGAGTGGGTTTCCTTTTTCCAGTATCGGAGAAATGGAGTTACGCAATGTCTTGCGACGTTGGTTGAACGTAGTTTTTACTATTTGCTTGAACAGCTTCTCGTTACATCCCAGCTCCTTGGTTTCGTTGCGTGTCATGCGTATTACGGCACTTTTAACCTTGGGAGGAGGATTAAACACATGCTCGTGTACGGTAAACAGATATTCTACTTTATACCAAGCCTGAATCAGTACGCTCAGAATACCGTATGTCTTGTTTCCCGGACAAGCGGCGATACGTTCGGCTACTTCTTTCTGTATCATGCCTGTACAGCAAGGTATCAGATCTTTGTAATCGAGCATTTTAAAAAAATATCTGGCTGGAGATATTATACGGATAGTTACCTGTCAGGACAAAAGGGTTTCCATTGAACAGAGCAGATAAATCCATTTTCAGAAAGTCCTGTTCAATAATATTGTCACCCAGCTCTGCAAAATTCTCCCGTAGGTAAGCAACTGATTCAAAATCCAGTTCTACTACCTTTACCGGTCTTCCTTTCGGGATGAGAAATTGCGTCAACACTCCCATACCAGGTCCTACTTCCAATATCGGCAGGTCAGGGCAGGTATCTACTGTATCGGCTATGTCTTTTGCCACTTGCAAGTCTTTCAGAAAGTGCTGTCCTAAGAACTTTTTTCGGTTTAACTAATTTCATTCCGTATGTATTTTCTCGATATAAATAAAGATTTATTCTAGCAAGATATTATCTTTGCATCGTGCAAATGTAAGCATTAATCTTTAATAAATGATTAGGTTTTGGAACGAACTGATATAAAAAAACTCATAAATAAAGTCTTTCAGGTAGCTTTGCCTTTGGTGTTAGGGGCGGTTATTTTGCTATGGACGTATCATGGATTCAACTTCCGGCATGTTTATGAGGTGATGGACGGAGGTATGAATTATGGCTGGATGCTTTTTTCACTGGTTTTTGGCGTCTTCGGTCATCTGTTTCGCGGGTGGCGCTGGAACCTGGCATTGGCTCCTCTTGGTGAACATCCTAAAATTTCGAATAGTGTGTATGCCATATTTATTGCTTATGCGGCCAATCTGGTTTTACCTCGGGTAGGAGAGGTTTCGCGCTGCGGCATACTTGCAAAATATGACAATGTTTCTTTTTCCAAATCTCTTGGAACGGTCGTTTCCGAACGTTTAGTTGATTCTGTCTGTGTACTGCTTATTACCGCAGGTACGCTGTTGCTTCAGTCGGGAGTCTTTGCCCGTTTCTTTCGTATAACAGGTACTGACGGAGCTTTTTTTTCTGCATTTGTTTTCGTCGACTAATTTTTATATAACGTTAATCTGTATAGTAGCGGCTTTGGTTCTGCTTTTCTGGCTGATACGTAATCTGACAATTTTTGCTAAGGTCAGGGGACTGATTAAAAATGTCTGGCTAGGATGTCTTTCCATCCGTCAGGTACACCGTCCGGTATTGTATATCATTTATACTGTCGCTATCTGGTTATGTTATTATCTGCATTTTTATCTGACGTTTTACTGTTTCGACTTTTCTGCCGGACTAGGCTGGGTTGCCGGACTGGTATTGTTTGTGGTAGGGAGTATTGCCGTTATTGTTCCTACACCAAATGGAGCGGGTCCGTGGCACTTTGCTGTCATCACCATGATGATGATGTACGGAGTAAGTAAGGAAGATGCAGGAATATTTGCGCTTTTAGTGCATGGTATTCAAACCTTTTTTATTAATTTTGTTAGGAATATATGGACTGGTGGCTTTGCCGCTTACAAATAAAAATAAAACTAAAACCTATGAATGAAATTCTTTCTCTGGCTCCACAGAATGTGTGGAAGCATTTTTATTCGTTAACTCAAGTGCCTCGCCCGTCAGGACATTTGGCAAAAGTTCAGTCATTTTTACTGGAGTTCGGTAAGAATGCTGGTATTGAAGCTTTTCAGGATGAGGCTGGAAACATCATTTACCGCAAGCCTGCCACTCCGGGCATGGAAAACCGTAAGACGGTTATCTTGCAGGCACACATGGATATGTTCCACAAAAGAACAAAGATACACAGCATGATTTCGAAAACGATCCTATTCAGGTTTATGTAGACGGTGAATGGGTGAAGGCAAAAGGCACTACACTTGGTTCGGACAACGGTATGGGGGTAGCTGCAATCATGGCTGTAATGGAAGATAAAACATTAAAACACGGCCCATTGGTTGCACTGATCACTGCCGATGAAGAAACTGGTATGTATGGCGCTTTCGGCTTGAAACCTGGAGAAATAGAAGGCGATATTTTGCTGAACCTCGATTCTGAAGAAGAAGGTGAGCTGTATATCGGTTGTGCCGGTGGTGAAGATCTGACAGCTACACTGGAATATAAGGAAGAAGAAACCGATCCGGAAGATGTAGCTTTGAAAGTTACTCTGAAAGGTCTGACGTGGTGGTCACTCTGGTATACAGATTGGCTGGGGACATGCCAATGCAAACAAGCTTATGGCTCGCTTCCTGAATCAGGTTATTGCAATACGATGAAGCTTTGTCTGGTATCGTGGA
>ENA-OQJS01000005-OQJS01000005.1-human-gut-metagenome-genome-assembly--contig:-NODE-5-length-44334-cov-1.833397_pt1 | contig 44334 bp, 51 predicted proteins | sample MGYA00242598_ERZ504764 | MGnify/ENA primary metagenome ERZ504764 (study PRJEB26092, sample SAMD00036368) | human gut metagenome | host: Homo sapiens | study: EMG produced TPA metagenomics assembly of the...
GGACGCGATTCAAGGATAAGGGGGACTACGAAGGACTGCTGACTCTTCGCCAAGGAGTATTATGACGGTAACGGCATTAACGAAGAATATACTTATTCTTCTCCCATACAGAACCGAGGAGACAATCTTTTGATTGAGGACAAGGATTTTGCTGTGGTGTACAATGGGAGTGTCGGGGGAACTTATGAAGTGATGCTGAAATTCACGGAAAAGGAAGTACGCGACCATATCAGGCGTTATGGTATCGAACATGCTGGAGATACATTAAAAGGGGTAGCCAAGGAGATGGCTGCGGAACAATTCGCTATCATGACACAACAAAAGATTCCTGCATTTGAAATGCCGAATGGTGATGTGCTGTATGTCAGCTATAATAAAGAATCCGACATGATAGATATCGGGCCGGTTACTAATGCGGGACTTGTCGCACAACATCGTTTCCCATACGACCATAATGCTTCGTTGGATGCCAACCTGCAAACCGTGAACGAAAAGCTGAATAATATGGAGGAATACCGGGAAGAGCTACAAGAAGCAGAGTACAGCGGCGGAATGCGCCGATAAAACGGAAAAAGATGCGGAGCTGTTTGCTCCGTACCTTTTCTTGAATTTATTTTATTACTCTAACAAATTATCTATCATAGACTGTAAATTTGTTATATCGCAATACTGATTATGTCCCCCTCTGTAATCTTTCGCGTGTTGGGCTGTCCGGATTAAGAAAGAATCGAGTTCTATTTTTACACCGCTACCCATTCGGGACAAACCGGAAGAGTGACTGATGTAAACGAATTTACCGTTACGTTCTATGAAACAAGAGGTATTATAATGCCCCTTTAAGTTGAATGTTACTTTTGCGCCAACGGCTGTTGCGTACTTGGAAATCTCACGTACTAAGGCCGTTTGGAAACTGCGGTATTTTTTTGAAACATAGACTCCTGCATCTGCAAGGATTGCGTTCTGCCATTTGGTATAAAAATTCTGTGCCATATTTTTAATATTAATTCTGTAAATAATTCTCCCAATTCTCTTTGTCAATAGTTAATTTGTTCATTTCCCAATCGTATTCCACTTCCGGCATATCAGAATAAGGGAAATACACAGTGTAGCCTATCTGTCCATAAGAACAATGTAGCGGTATAACGCAAATCTCCTGACCACAATAAGGCTGTGGCGTACAATATTTCTTCCAATCAAAACGACCTGCTGCTATATTGCAGCAAAGTAATTTTAGAGTTACTATACCTTTCCAACTCTGAAAATCTTTTTTATAACCTTTTTTCATACTACTAATGTGCTATATTATAATAAACTTCGGGTTCACTTGACACGTTGTAAATCCAGCTTCCGCAACGTACCAATAGAGCATTCTTGCCATAATAGAGTTTCTTCATTCCGGTTATACTTCCTGTTATGTGAAAGTTAGGGAAACGACTGATGTCTATTTTCTGTGCATCGCATCTGTAGAGTGTTTTAGTTCTCATTGCATTTATTTTTTTAAGTTGTTTTTTATTTCCCTCTTCTTGAAGCCTTCCGACTTTACCCAAGAGGTTGTTTCATGTGCATTTTCAACGGTGGATGCAAGAACTATGAGCAAGTAACCGGAATGAAATTTTATGAATACCGGAATCTGTGATTGCGGAAGGTTACGTCAAATTTCATTTCAGGTAGCAACAGCGGTACTTGAACATCGTTTGCCACCGTACCTTTGCGCACGAAACAAACAATGGTGCATGTCGGGACTGTGAGAATGTAATACAATTAGAACAGGTAATATAGAATCGGTAAAAGAGGCTGTGAATTGGTAACAGAGGTTCGGCAGAACATGGTCTATAAAAGTAACCGGACTGTTATATAGGAAGATGATAACCACCCGCTTGAGTTGCGGGTGGCTTTAAAAAAATTATATGGAGTATCAGAAGTGATAGTCGATGACTCCTCCGATATAGAGTATCGTTCCCGGTTCAAGCGTACAGACAAACTCCATAAATGCAAAAGATTTTTCGGCAAATGACTGGTATCCCTCTCCGTCCAAATAGAAATGATACGCAATATCCAATGGATTTTCCAATGCCTTTTCAAGTTGATAAACAGGGCCTACAAACTCCAACATATTTTCCGTCGTAATAGCTTCAGCTTTCTTACGGATGTTAGTCACAAAGTTCTCTTTCCATTGTTCCACACCACCAATGTAGCGTATGGTGTCATCACCTACAAGTTCGAACATATCTTTTGGTAGAGCAGTATTGACCAAATAACGAATATCCTCCTTACGTTCTTCGTCATCTATCTCCGCACAATAGTCATAGAAACTGCCATCTCCTTGATGGAGAGTGTCTTCATTCAGATAGTTTTCTTTTTCTATCCACATTTTAGAAATCTGAAAAATTCGGCTGTGCATAATTTTGAAATTTAAATGATTAAACTTTATTCCCTTTACTTGAAGCTCTTTCGGCTTCTTGTCAGGAATGATTTTTATGCGAAATTGACAGCAAGGAAAGGATGGATAAGGCAAGTAAACAGTGAATGGAATGAAGTGGAATACCCAAATCTTCGATATGCGGAAGGCTGCCACAAGTATCCGGGAACTGTTAGCGCAGCGTTACTTGACGACCATTCTAAAGCTGTATCTTTGCATACAAAATCTCTCAGATAAGAACTGCCGATGTGCGATATAAAGAATATCTATAAAAGACTGGAGAAGCACTCTGAGACTGTATAAAAGGACTGAAGCGACAAAGTCTCCAATCTAGCATGAAATCAGAGAAGCTTATCGGATAATGATAGTTCGCTGCACGCTGTCAGCATACCGTCATTTCGTTTTCTGCATCGGATTAGTCTTAGCCTGCGGCATATTCATAGATGTTACAGAAAGAATTGTCGTTTTCATCTTTCCGTTGTTCGGCAATAGCAAGAATTTCTGTTATTGATTCGACAGACTGACCGCTTATCACCTCAAACCACTTGAATACTTCTGTCTGGTTGACAAAATATTCCTTGTACCATTTGTCGTCTGGAGTACATAGGTCTGCAATGTACTTTTCGGGAAAGTATTTACTCTCTTGGTCATTTGTCCAGTACTCCGCCAGACCCGACTCTTCCGATTGATAGAAATAACATAGTGTTGGGAATTTCTCACATACCAGTTCAAGTGTTTCATCACACGGAAACCAAGCCGTTTCCGTTGTGAATTTCAAGAATGTCAGGCCAATAAATGTGTTATACTGTTTAGAAACGGAGTACGACGAGTAAAAAAGGAATAGGACCGGTTGTGGGAGTTCGGTGGAGCATGGCTATAAGAGTAATCGGGCTGAATATACAATACAAGGAAATGCTATCCACCGCTTTGGCTACAGGTGGATATGTTATTGTCATTCCGCACCTCTCATGATGGTGAGTTGGTCGGGACGGTTAGGAAACCAATAAGAATCACTGTCAATATATACACATCTGCCACTATTACAGAGATTCCCAAAAGCTAAGACCTCACAAGGTCCAAATATCACTCCATAATCGTTTGTAAACGCCACCATATCTCCCACACTCAAGTCGTTTTCCGTATCCATCACCTTGGAAAGGTGGTCGTAAAACTCAATACCTTCAGCTTCACGTTCTGTTTTCCAACGCAAAAAGTCTTCTTTATGACTTCTACCGGTATGTATCGGTGATAATTCAGAAGGAAAAACCTCCGCTTCCGAAGTATCAGATGCAATCAAAATAACGCTATCCTCTTCAATGTTTTCCGGAATAGAAGCCACTTGGTAAACCCCATTAGACAGACCACTATCTGGGTCATGCCAATAAAGAAGATTACCCAACTTGATAAAATCGTATTTTCCCATATTCTTTGATTTATTATTTCCCTTTGCTTGAAGCTCTTTCGGCTTCTTGCCGGGGATTGATTTTTATGCAGGATTAACAGTGGAATAAGGGCGATAAGACAAGTAAACAGTAAATGGAATGGAACGGAATACCCAACCTTCGAATGTAAGAGCAGAAGCAGGCTTGTCCTTTTATACCTTGCAATGAGAAGGGGACTGAAAGTCAATCTTTGATTTGAGGAAGGCTGCCGTAAAATATCCAGGAACCGTTAGCATAGCGGTGCTTGACAATCGTCCGGACACTGTACCTTTGCATATAAATCTCTTCGGCCAGATTTGCCGATGGTGCGATAAGGGAATACTCAGAATGGAAAAACATAAAAAGGGGTATCATATTATAGGCGAAATATATAACAGAGCTAATATAAGTCCTAAAAAAATATTTTTGCTATCTTTGCCAGCGTATTATATAATATTAAGAACATAACAATGAAAAAAACATTTACACAAATCTGTGAATTGTTCGATCAATTCTCAAAAGATGCCAACCTCCAGATGGAGAAAGGCAACAAAGCTGCCGGAACTCGTGCCCGCAAAGTATCACTTGAACTTGAAAAACTTCTCAAACAGTTCAGAAAAGAGTCACTTGAAGCATCGAAATAATTTTCATTCTGGTTCTGACAGTAGGAAAATGGCGAACTTCACGTGTACCATATCGAAAAAGCCTCTTCGCTTCACAGCGGAGAGGCTTCATTGATTATGACAAAGTTAAACATCAATTATGCGAAATTTCTATTTCGCTTTTGGAAAAAACAACTCCACTTTCGTATGTCTGTTGGCTTCCACGGGCGTATAGTCGGCAATTCCACCTTTGCTAACTCTGATAATCCGCTTGGCTGGTATTCCACGTTGTTCCAGTTCTGCGGTAATAAAACCTGCTCTCGATATACTCAAAGAATCATTGATACTTGATGTTCCTGTAGAACTGTCAGCAGCACCAGTTACCCTCACGGATAAACTGTATTTCTTAGCTACACGAGCCAGTTCGTCAAGATTAAGCCTCTGTGAGGTATCCGTCAGATGTGTCGTATTGAGAGCAAAAAAGAAATAGATGGGTGTACCGATGCACTCTCCATCAGCGTATGAAAGAACCGTGGAATCCATAGCGAGGGTGTCCTGATGGGCGGACTGCACATTTCGGGAAGCCGTGTAATTATATGATGGCTTTCCATTGTTTTGACATCGCACAGAAAGAGTCCTCAGAATACAAGATGTTCCCATTCCGTGATGCACTTGGAGTAACATCCTCCATACAGGGAAAATCTGACCTCCCATACGACGATTTTAACCATGATGGTATTGAGGAAGAACTCTATGATACCTCCTCTGAGCTCATAGCACGTCTTTCACTTCAATGCAGTGCAGACGTAAATATCTGCCGTGCAGAAGAATTAATAGAGTCTCGAATGAGTGAGATTCATGTTGATTTTAGACTGTATGAATATGAGAATGCTAAATATCCGTTTGTTTTCTACAACAATGAATTTTCTGAAGCGACTAATCTTCTTATGCATCAAGAATGCAATAATGATTACATTAACCAGAAAATCCATATCGGTGAATATTTGCATCTTGTTAGAGAAAGTCATAAAGAATTGAACTATGTTTCAATGATGCCATACATAGACGTATGGAATCTTAATGACTTCCTTGAAAGCGAGCATCTGAACTGGAAAGACCAAGAACTATTTGCTGAAATTGCGAAACAGGCAAATGGTTCCCATTGGAATACCATATCTGTTGTTTCCCCAACAGATGCCCTTAAACTGTATCTGGAGAATTATACAGATTCCTTGGACTGGATAGCTCTGTCATCACGCTATGATGATGATTTCATCGTTGAGACCGCTACTAGATATCCTTGGGATTTTGAAAGTCTGTCGGCAAACAGAAGTATTGATTTCGTCAAGCGTCTCATTGTCATCCCTAAGCTCCATGAAGGTGTAGACTGGGATTGGGAATCTATTTTGGAAAGACTTGATGATGAGTTTGTACTTGAAACCATAAATTTTATTCCATACGATATGTACTCTGTAACAGAGAAATACATATCTAAGTATAATTCGATAATAGCAAAATTCCCTGAGAGAAAATGGAACTGGGAATATATTTCGACAAATGCTGGTCTTGACTATGTATTACAGAATATCAATGCGTTTGCAAAAGATATTCATCTGGACGTAATTATGTCAAGGGCATTTACCTCTGTGGAATGGGCAGAAGCATATTGCAACTCAAGCGAATTTGCTTTTGCTGTAATTGAAAAAAAAGAATGGTTGCAGAATAGGTATAATGCAAATTCTGCTGATTACATTTGGACAATTAAAGTTATTGATTGGCATGAGAAACTAGGCTTTATTTCATGGAAGTCGGTTAACAATTCTGATGGATTTGAATGCAATAAAGGAGTCGTTTGGAATAGTACGACATTTGAAAAATATCACGATAAGGAGTTCTCTGTAAAAGGTTTAAACCATATCACATCATCTATTACAGAGGTAAGGATAATTGACATTTATCCTGATTTCAAATGGGTCTGGTCTATTCTCTCTGCGCGTGATCATCGTTGTTTCTGACATTGAATTTATCAAGCAGCATTTAGCTTTCATCACTTACTCTAAGGCTATTCCGTTAATAGCAGCAGAAAACCTATCTCAGCTGTATGCAATAGATGAATTCAAACAGTTAGTTACAGAACAGGGTGCTTGGAATAAATTAACAGCTCATATTGAGAAGAAAACCATTCTGCAAAATATAAGCGACTCAAATTGGGACTGGAGTATTATAACTCAGAATTTCTGTGATACGCTTAATTTTGCGGCTCTCTCTAAACTGAATGTTTTAGATCGTCTTGATTGGGATTACATCTCAAAGAATGCAGATATTGATAAAATCAAGAAGAATCTTGATAATTACGAAGACAAATGGAAATGGGCTACATTAACCACTCGTCTTGATCATGATTTTATTGTAGAGAACCTTCCTGAATACTACCTACTTTGGGATTGGGAATATATAATAGAATCTGTTCTTACTGAAGAAGACCTTGCAAAATCTGAATTAAGAATACAGATTGCAATCATTCTGTCAATGCTCGAAAAAGAAGTTAGAGCTTCTATTTGGAGCAAGCTTACAGCTCGATATTCAACAAATGATATTCTGGAAATAAACAGAAATAATTCCCTGCTGATAAATAAACAAGTTTCTTATGAATGGGATTATTCTGATTTATATAACAGAAGTGATTTTGATATTGATGGATATTTAAAGTCATATCAAGAATTTGGTATTCCTGTAGACTGGGATGCTCTTTCTGCCTCCAAATCTTTGAATAAAATTCTTTTTTGGAACAAGAAAGTTATCAAAGATTTTTTCGTATGGGAGAATGTGGTACTTGAAATCCTAGGTAACGAGGATTTCCATTGGAATTTCCAGTATCTATCTACCCTCTCATCAATTAACTGGTGCGATAATATTCTTAGAGTACGCAGTGAAGAATGGGACTGGAATTATCTTTCAGAAAACAGCAAATGTTTTAGTTATAATAGTAAGAAGCCAAATGAGATACTAACCTGAATAATTCATAGTCTCCACAAAAAAGAGAACGCCTTCTTGTATATTTGCAAGAAAAGCATTAACTTTAAGGTGTTAAAAATAAACTTAATACCGGCGTTCTCATGTGCAAAGATACAACAAATAACGGAGTCAGTCAAGAGAAAAATCTTTTTTCTTTTCAAGACGTGCTTCCTGACAGGAAAATTCAGGTCGATTTCAATGCCCCGGACATCTCGTCCAATGGAGGACTGGTGCTTGTCGGTCTAATGAAAGACAGCATAGCGCGAAAGATAGCGCGCCTAATTCCGGATTATCGAAATCAACTTTTCGTACAGCATTCCTACGAAGAGATGGTCTGCCAGCGTGTCGGACAGATAATGTGCGGCTACGAGGATGCCAACGACTGCGACCGCCTGCGCCACGACAGTGCCCTTAAGATGAGCGTGGGCCGCAAGGCATCGGATCCCGGCCTGTGCTCACAACCGACGATGACACGGCTTGAGAATCATATTGACAAAAGGACCTTATGGAAAATAGCAGAACTGTTTGTCAAGGACTACATCTCATCCTTCGACAAAGCTCCGCGTAAGATTATTCTTGACGTTGACGATACAAATGCCAACACATACGGGGCGCAGCAGCTGTCGCTGTTCAATGATTACTATGACGAATACTGCTACATGCCGATGGTTATTTTCGACGGTATGAACGGCAAGCTGATACTTCCTCTACTGAGACCGGGACGACGCAACAAGTCGCTGAACATCTTCGGTATACTGCGCAGAGTCATTGAATACATCCATAAGGAATGGCCTCACACAATAATAGAACTCCGCGGGGACAGTCATTTCTGCAGCCATGAGTTTATGGACTGGGTCAAGACACATCTTTATGTGAGATTTATCACAGGGCTGTCGGGCAATCCTGCGCTTATGAAGAAAATCGACAAGCAATTGCGCCGTGCCAAGGGGGATTTCGAACTTCACCATGAGGATGTACGCCGTTACTACAGCTTTGAGTACAAAGCCAAATCATGGAAATACAGACAGAGGGTGATTGCAAAAATCGAAGTCTCCGACAAGGGTGTAAACGTCCGCTTCATAGTCACAAGCAACCGTAACAACAAGCCCGAGACAGTATATCGACGTTACTGTAAGCGCGGCACAATGGAGCTATGGATAAAAGACCTGAAGTATTTTCGAGCCGACAGGATGTCGTGCAGTTCTTTCAGAGCCAATATGTTCCGGCTGTTTCTATATGGCGCGGCATATGTGACCGCATACCGTCTCAGGTCGAAGGCTTTCTCCAATACAGAGGTCGGCGCCTTCACGATGGACAGCTTCATGAAGCGGATTATGCTGAGTGCCGTCTTCATAGTCGAAAAAAAGACTTTTATAAGGTTCAGCTTTTCCCCACACCATCGACACCTTGAAGCTTTGTCGCAAGCCTTGACGAGACTCTCTGCCTGACAAGTGGAATAATCTGAAATCAACCTGAGTCCGATTCTGTAATCGGACTTATAAGTCATATCCGCTCCATAAAAATGGACGTGATAATCAGACCTGAGCATGCCGAAATCAAGGCTTCGGACAGGATTATAACTCTACATCAAGCGGTCATTCGATGATAGACATTAGTTGGAGGCTTCAGATTGTCCCCATATCTGTTTTGATAACCTGAAATGAATCCACTATGAATAATGTAGGCTAAATACTTTCTTCATAATTTCGCTATACTTTTTATGGTTAATAACTATGTTTTGTATTGCTCTCACAACACTTACAACTTGAAGTGTTATTTGGAAACCGATAGGCAAAAATGGCTCAACGATGTCAATTAACGAGAAAATCCTACGATAATCTATCAAGTGATAGAGCAAAAGACGTGCCAAGTTAAATATGGCACGTCTTTTGCCAGTTTTGTCAGTCCTTTTATGGGATATACAACAGCGCAAACTCCGCCTTTCTCCGTTTGAGCAGCATGGCGTGGCGTTTTCCTTTGTAGTTGCAGAAGGCTATATACTCACGGTAGATGTTCCTGTCACCAGCTTCCAGCTTCTTGATTAAGGTGCTTTTGGGGATTGTTTTGCTGCCTAACAGCTTCGCCGGTCCCACATTGTAAGCTAACGTGCCAAGCAAAATCGAATCAACCCCGAATTTACGGAACATGGCGACAAATTTGCGCAGGTCTTTCCGCAAAAGTTCATCCGCATCCCGTTTTGTCATGGTTCGTGCCGAATACTTCTCGTTTGGCAAAAGTTTGTGACCCCAACCGACGTATGGGTAGTGTTTTTCTGAGTGCCAGCCTTCAAAGTAGCGGCAGCATAAAAAAGCACGTTCCATAAGCGGCAGTCGGTAGATTGCCGCCTGCCCGTCCGTTCCCTCTTGGCGGCTGATCTGCGCGGACACAGAACAGACCGTCAGAAGTGAACAGAGCATTGTCATGAATACACGCATCATTTCAACAAGGGGCTGAAGTTGCCGATGGGAACGATGGTAAGATCGTCGTCCTTTACATTCCTGTTGTTGAAGTCAAATTCCAGTTCGTAGGAGTTGCTAAAGTTATCCTCCACCACCACGATGAAATTATGCGCCTCATCACCCGCCGCCGTGTAGTACAGGCGGAATTTTTCGTTCTCCAGCAGGTAGCGGTCGTTAGGCAGGAAGGTGATGCCGTTATCCATTTTGAGCGAGCCTTCCCCCTCGAACTGGAAATAGCGGATGGTATAGAGCGTACCCGAAAAGTCGCCCTCCTTTTTCAGTTCACAGCGGATTTCCACTGTCTGCCCCTTTACTACCTTGTTCGGCACGGGCATGACCTCCACCGTGAAGGGATAGGACTGCTGGATGTCCATGTCATCGTCACATGACACGAGGGTGAATGACATGGCGGCTATCAGGCATAACGCCACTGCCTTGAATATTGATGTTCTCTTGTTTCTGTTGTTCAGTATGTTCATTGTTCTTCGATTTTTAGATGGTTGTTTTTCTGTTTTTTCGTTGTCAGTTGCAGGTACTCGTTCAAGTCCTTGCAACCGTCATAGAGGGAGGAACGGTCGGTGACACGTTCCCCGTATCGCATGGTAAGTGCGGCAAGCGTCCGCCGTCCGGCTTCGTCACGGTCGAGGAAGCAGCCGATGCGCCCGTATCCGTCCAGCAATCCCGCCGCCTTCTCCACGTTGGCGACTGAGTTCAGCACAAGACAGTCAGCGTTACCGGTTACACCAAGCGTCACGGCAGAGAGAAAGTCCATGAAGCCCTCGAACACGAGGCACTCGTCAGCCGGGATGTCATTCGCCTTTACCAGTGATACAGACTTCGGAGGTATGCAACCCTTGAAATATCGGCTTCTGACTTCATAGCCACCTGCCATGTTCGGAAAGCCAACGGCAAAATACCGTTTCCCACGCACACCGTAGTTCAAGCGGCAGCAGTGACGGGATGCGATGGCGTAAGGGATGCCCCGTTCCTCTAAATACTCCGTCAGCAGTGAGCGGAGCAGCGGAGCGACCTCCACATCCTCAAAAACGGATTCGGTCGGCTTCGAGAGATAGACGGGCTTTTCCCATCCGGCAACCGTCATATTGGCGGCTTCCGCTATGAACTTCGCTTGCTTCATGAAGTCATCGCTTTGCAGAAACTCCCCGGCAAGCGTGAAGATGTCGCCGCCCTTGCCCAAACCGAAGTCGTACCAGAGCTGTTTCGCCACGTTCACACGGAAAGAGGATGTGCGCTCGCCCCTGTACGGGGCAAGATACCACAGCTCGTTACCGCTCCTTCTGACAGGCTCATGCCCCAGCCGTGCGAGAAAATCCGCAAGCGGCATCCTTCTGACAGCATCTATTTCCGTCCTTTCCATGCCCGTGTCAGTTGATGATGAACTTGATACCGACCCCGAACTGCGTGTGGAACTTCCGTGTGTCGCCACCCCAAAGGCAACGCTCCCGCAGGTTGGCAAGCAGGGCGATACGGTCTGCCACGTAACACTCCACATCGAGCGTCAGCGCACCGCCGTAGATGAAGGCGTCCCGGTCGTGCAGCGTGGAGCCGTCATGCAGCACCTTCTTCCCCCAATTTACCGCCTCATATCCGGCGAGAGCCGAAGCCCCGGCATAGACGAAAACAATCTTTCGGGCGTCCGACAGTATCTTGAAGTAATAGCCGCCCTCCGCCGTGAACTGCGCCACGGGTATCTTGGTGTCCTTGTAGGGATTGTTCTTCAACAGGTATTCGCCACCGAACACCCACTTGTTCCCCTTCTTCGTGTAGGTGGAGAGAGCCGCCCCGAAGCTGTACCGCCGTCCTTGCCGCCGAGATTGAAGCCGTCCGCCATGTCCGCCCTCACCTCGATGCCCTGCATCTTCGGCAGACACCGCTGGGCGTGCGCCTGCCCTGTAAAAAGGGCAAGCGACGCGATGATTATTGCGATGTACTTTCTCATGGTCAGCGTACTTGAAGTTCGTTGATGGTACCCGCGCGTACCAAATCCTCGTTCTCAATCACGAAGGACTGGTGACGGCCGCCGTTCTTCTCGTTCAATTCCACCACGAGGCACTTGTCATCGGGGATGGTGAACTTCGCCATCGTGAAGACCGTGCGCTCGCTCTTTTTGCCCGGCACGAGGGTGGCGTAGTTCTGCGCGCGGAGCGGCAGAATAATCTGCTCCTGCACGGCAGTACGCTTCGCAACCTTCTTGTCCACGATTTTCCAAGTGATGTAGTCCACATCGAAAGGCACGTTGCTCTGGTTCTTTATCTCCGTGTGGAAATAAAGCAAGCCGTTGTGCGTGTAGATGCCTTTCAACAGGTATTGGATGCCGAAACGCTTGCAGCCGATATGCTTCACCTCGCGCTTGTTCTGTTTGTGGATGGACTTCATGATAAGGCGCACCAGCATCGGGCTTTCGCTGCCCAGCTCTTTCAGATAGATTTCCTGCGCGTTGTTCGGGCGGTTCACCGTGCTGCGTCATGGATGAAGTCGCACATCTCCACGTTGAGCAACAGCGGTTCGGCGGCGTACTTCACGTTGAAGGTGTAGAAACTGCCGTCCTCCGTGATGACGGACATATTCGTTTCGTTGGGAAAATTCCTTACGGTAGCCTTCACACGGATGATGTTCTCCGCTCCGTCGGCTTTCCCGGCAATCAGGTCGGGCGAGCCTAAATCGACATAGCGCACCTCCGCCGGAAAAATGACGTGGACGGTCTTGTCGTAGGTCACTTCCAGACCGTGCGGCGGTATCATGCGGTCGAAGGTCAGCTTGCGTGACAGCCCGTGATATAGGTCGCCGTCCGCCTCCTTCTGCGGATAGACCTCCTTCGTCAAGGTCGGTTGTTCACTTCCGTTGGTCGTTTCAACGGTTACATTCTCCTGCGCGTTGGCAGTTATGATGCCCATAGCGAGGGCAAACATGATGATTACTTTTCTCATTACTTTTGGATTTTAGTGGTAATTTTTATTGTTTTCAATATTTTTCTTGGTAAAGCATGACCCTGTACCCGGCTTTCAGATGCACCTTGACGGTTCGCATCTTTTTGGCGATGTACTGGCTCGTGCCTTGTATCAGCCCTTGCCCAAGTCGGAGGCGAGCTGCGCCCCGGCATTGGTGGAGATGTTGATGCTGCTTCCCAGCGAGCCGCCCATGTTGGCGGCGACCTCCCGGACGGCGTTCATCTCCATCGAGTTCGGGATGAAGATGCCGGGCTGTCCGTCCGTGTCATAGACCGCAAGCTCCACGGGGATAATCGTGCCGTCGTATTCCAGCGAGGTAATCTCGATGTCGAGCCGCTCACCCTGTATCTTGCCCGTGCCGACCACCACTGCATTGCGTGGGATTGTTCTGCCCGCCACCGCCATAGGCTCCAGCAGGCGCAGCCTTACCGTCTGCCCGTCCGTCACGCTCTGCGCCCCATGCACGCACGCCGGTATGGTGTTCCTGTCCAATACCTCCGCCGTGCCGACAGCCGTGTTGAAACCCCGGTTGCGTTCCTGCGATAAGGCGGCGACAAACTCCGCGTTACTCATAGGCTGTGAGAGTGAAGAAACTACTTGATGCTCCACCTGTCTGATAGGCATTGCCTTGTTCTTCTTCCCTTTCTGCACGGTAGTTGGCTCTGCCCTCTGTTCCGCCGATGGCTGTCCTCCGTTCTGACCGCCCATGTACTTTGCCGCCAGCTCGTAGGACTTCTCCATAAGAGCCACCTGCTCGTCCATAGAGGAAGCCTTGCCCCTCTCGCTTTCCAGTTCCGACTCCAGCGATGCGATGCGCTCCAACAATTCGTCCATCTCCGCATTGTCGTTTTTCGGCTGGTCGTAGAAGTTTCCGAGCGTGGCGTTCAGGTCACGGTAGGCGGCTGCGGAGGACTGGATGGTCTGCGGCGTGGCTGGCTTTGCCTTTCTTCCTTGCCGCCCGGATTGGCGAGGTCGAAGTCCACTCCGTTCTCCGTTCCCGCTATCTCGCGGTCGAACATGTCGCCCAGCTGCCCGATGGCACGGTTGCGGCTCTCCTGACGCTCTTCCATCTCCCCATGCTCGTAGGCTTTCAGCTTGTCGCCGATAATCTGCCGGTTCGCCTTGTCAGCGTCGGGCATCTCGGTGTTGTATCCGTCCGTTCCCGGCGGTTGCTCCTTGCCGGAGGACGGGGCGAATATCAGCCACATCGCCCCGATGAACACCAACACCATAGCGGGCAGCACGATCATCTTCTGCCGTTTCAGCCGTTGCGCCTCTGTCAGCGGTTCGCGCTCCTTTTTCGGTTTCCCCGTTTCGGGAGCAGCTTTGTTCTCTTTCGTCGGTTCATTCTTTGTCTGTTCCATATAAATAAGGTGTTAAGTGATTGCCTGTTTCCGCCGGGGTCGGCAGTTCCACCCGTCCGGCGTGTCCCGTTTCCATATGTGAGCCGTCGTTCCTGCCGATGTCATAGACGGCTCTGCCGAAGGTGTAAAGGGCAAGCACCGCGAAGGCGGCGAACATCCCCAGCACGATGCGGCGGCGTGTTTCCGGCGGCAAGCGTCCAGATACCCTTTGAGACTTGCCGCCAAGCGTTTCCGTTTGTCGTGGAGTTTCCAATACATGCCCCACATTGATTTTCTGATACTTTTCATGTCCTGTTACCGTTTGATAGTCTGTAAATCCTTGTTCTCAATGATGGTGAAACCCTCGATGGTAAAACCGTTCGGGTTGTCATCCGACCGCGATGCGTTCAGCAGGCGGCAGGTGGTCACGAGGCTGCGCTCGGTGACGTTGCTCTGCCGGATGATTTTCTGTGTGGCGTAGGTCACGGCACGGTAGGGATAGGCGTTGAAGTCGCACACCACGCTGTCCACCTTCAGCACTTGGTTGATGTTCCCGGCGATGATGCGGTTGTAGTACCCCTTCTCCGCGAAGTCCGAATAATAGTGGTACACGCTCTTGTCCGCCAGCAGCAAGGCACGTTTCACGTTGTGTTCAATCGCGCTTTTTTCAGGTGATAGCGTGAAGAACATCTCGTGGAAACGGCGCACATGTTCCCGTGCCTCCGCCGGGCGGTTCTGCGACAAATCCTGAGACAAGGCGAGCATCAGGCTCTTGCCGTTGTCCAGCACATAGATTTTCTCCCGTTGCTTCTCTGCGAAACGGTAGGAGTTCCACACGCTCCACACCGTCACCACGGCGCACAGCGAGAGGAAGACGATACCGAACAGGCGTATCTGCCTGAACGACGATTCGATGTTTCTAAGTGATTTGAATTCCATTTATATTTTCCAATTTATGATTGCACATTGATTATTTCAGCAATTTGCCGACACGTCCGACTGCGTTTCCTGCGGCTGCACCCGCCACGCTGCCCGCCATGCTTCCGGCTCGTCCCGCCATCTGGTTCACGTTGCGACCGTAACCGCCCATGCCTCCGGCTTGGATAATCCAGCCCGCAACGGTGGGAATGGTAAAGTAGCCGATGATGCCGATGCAGAGGAATACGATATACACCCCGTCGCTCGAATCCAGCGAGAAGTTCGGGTCTGCCTGCATCCGCTCGATGTCGTTTTGCAGCATCAGAACCTGTATCTTCGCCAGTATGGTGCTGAACATGTCCGATACCGGTAGCCACAGATAGACCTGTATATAGCGGCATATCCACTGCGTGAGCGTGTTTTGGAAACCGTCCCATACCGACAGGGCGAAGGCTATCGGACCGAGAATCGCCAGCACCACGAGAAAGAAGGTGCGGACGGTGTCTATCACGAGGCGGCGGCTTGGAACAGCAGTTCGAGTATCTCGCGGAAGAAGTCGCGGATGCTCTTCTTCATGTTGTACATTCCCCGGTCGATATACATTCCCGCCATCGTCACCATGTCGGAGGGCGACCAGCCGAGTTCCTCCAGTTGCTTGTCAAATTCCTCGTTGGACACGAGGTAGGCGGTTTCGGGGTTGCGTACCATCGCCTCGTATTCCAGTTTGTCCTTCTGCTCCCGGTATCGGTTCATGTCCAGCGTTTCCGCCTCCAGCATCTTTGCCGTGCCCTGTACGACGGGTGAGAGGATGCTGTTTATCGTGCCCAGCACCACAGTCGGGAAGAACATGATGCACAGACCGATGGCAAAAGGACGGAGCATCGGGAATACGTCTATCGGTTCAGCTCTCGCCAGCGACTGCCATACCCGGTAGGCGACGTAGAACAGCGCACCCAGCCCGGCGATGCCTTTCGCCACACCAGCCATGTCCCCACACAGCGGCATCATCTGCTCATAAAGTGAACGTAAAATCTGATGAAGGTTGTCGAACTTCATAGGCTACCAGTATCTTTCGTTCATGTTCCGTACAGCCCCATGATGCGGTCGAGGTCGTTCTTCTTTTTCGCACGCAGGTAACTCACGGAGATGTTCTTGTTCGTGTAGTAGCTCACGAGGTTGCGGTAACGCTTCATCTTCGAGTGGCAGCGTTCCACCACGTCCATGCGCTCCTTGTCGGTCATGGAGAGCGTGGTGATGTTCACCACGTTCCTGAGTTCCGTCAACACTTCGTTGCTTTCCTCCAGCAGTTTCGTGTAGCCGAAAGCGATTGCGGAAAGCTCTTCGGGTCTGAAATTCCCGTCACGGAGCATCCGTTGGAAACTGTTCACATAGATGTCTGTGATGTCGCCCACCATCAGGATGGTCTGCTGCACCTTGCGGGCGTCCTTGACCAGATTGTTCACCGATTTGAGGGCATCGTAATACTTCTTGCCCTGCTGATAGATTTTCACCGTCTCCTGAAAGTTGCTCACCATGTTCGTGGCGGTCTTGGAGGTATGGATGATGTTTTTGGAGGCATTGATGATGCCCTGCGCTAGATTGCCCGGATCGCTTACGACCCACTGTGCGCTTGCCCTGCCCGCGAAAAGCAGGCACAGGCAGATAATCATTGTTATTCTTGTTCTCATGTTACTTTGGATTTTAGTGGTTGTTATTCTTCGGTCGGATGTCCCGGCTGCGGCTTCACCCGCACATAGTCCCCGTTTGGCGAGAAAGTCAGCACATCCGTGGCCTCGTTGTAGGACACGTCGATGCGGAAGCCGGTGTTCATGAACAGGTTGCCGTTCTCCTCCTGCAAGAGATAGGTTTCCGGCTTGAGCTTGCGGCGCAGACCGCTACGACGGAACACCGTCACTTTGTAGGCTTCGCCCTCCTTGTAGATAAGCACGTCAGGTTTTCCCTCCACGCTCTCCCAGTTCCCGCACAGCATGTCGCGGCGGTTGTCGGCCACGTCGCAGGATTGCAGCATCATGACCGCCAATCCGATAAGGCACTTTGCTGACTTGCAGCTATTTTCACTTTTGGTAAATTCATACGCGTTTTTCTTTTTTGGTTGATACATTCTGTTTTTTAGTTATTCCTTGTTTCTCCGCCTTTCGGCAAGCTGCCGGATGGCGGCTTCGATGTCGTCGCCCAGCTTCTCCGCCAGACGGTAAACCTCCACTTTTTCCGTTTCCTCGGTGGTGTACGCCAGATACTCTTCCGCGCTGACCTCCGTGGCATAGACCGCCGACTGCGTGCCGCCCAAGCCTATCCACACCTCCTTGTAGAGCCGTGAAGGGTTGTTCGCCATGTTGATGGAGAGTATCTGCGACTTCTCCTTTTCCGTCAGTCCGAGCAACGCCTGTATCTGGTCGAACTTGTTCATATATTTCCTTTGGTCAAGCAGGATTTTACAATCCGAGTTGTTGATAATGCTCTCTTTGACCACCGGAGAACTGATAATGTCGTCCACCTCCTGCGTCACCACGATTGCCTCGCCGTAATATTTTCTGACCGTCTTATACATATAGCGCAGATATTCAGCCATGTTCGCCGATGAGAGGGCCTTCCAAGCCTCTTCCACGATAAGCTGTTTCCGCACGCCTTTCAGCCGCCGCATCTTGTTGATGAAGGCTTCCATGATGATGATGGTCACGACGGGGAACAGTTCGCGGTTTTCTTTAATCGAATCTATCTCGAAGACGATGAACCGCTTGCCGAGCAGGTCGATGTTCTCCGTGGAGTTGAGCAGGAAATCGTAACGCCCGCCCCGGTAATACTGCCGCATGGTGGTGAGCATGTTGTCGATGTTGAAGTCGGACTTCTCCACCTTGATGTCACGCTGTGCCAGTTCCTTGCGGTAGTCGTCACGCATATACTCGTAGAAGGTGTTGAACGACGGCACGATGCTACGGTCGGATTGGATGCGCTCAATATAGCACTCACGGCACTGCCCAGCTCGCCGCTCTCCGTCTTTGTCACCTTGTCGTCCTCCGACTTCCAGAGCGTCAGCAACAGGGTCTTGATGCTGTCCTTCTTCTCCACGTCGAAGATGTAATCGTCGGTGTAGAACGGGTTGAAGCTGATGGCTTATCTTCCGTGTAGGTGAAATACACACCGTCCGCTCCGCCTGTCTTGCGTCGGATCATGCCGCACAAGCCCTGATAGGAGTTTCCCGTGTCCACCAATACCACATGTGCGCCTTGCTCATAATATTGGCGCACGAGGTGGTTCATGAAGAAAGACTTGCCGCTGCCCGAAGGACCCAGCACGAACTTGTTGCGGTTGGTCGTGATACCTCGCTTCATGGGCAGGTCGGAGATGTCAAGGTGCAGCGGTTTTCCCGTGAGCCTGTCCACCATCTTGATGCCGAAGGGCGAGAGCGAGCTGCGGTAGTTGGTTTCCTCTGTGAACAGGCACACCGCCTGTTCGATGAAGGTGTGGAAACTCTCTTCCGCCGGGAAGTCCGCCGCATTGCCGGGTATCGCCGCCCAGTAGAGTGTCGGGCAGTCGATGGTGTTGTGGCGCGGCACGCATTCCATGCTTGCCAACTGGCTGCCCACGTCGTTCTTGATATGCTTCAGTTCCTCCGCATCGTCGCTCCACGCCATGACGTTGAAGTGTGCCCGTACCGAGGTCAGTCCGTAGGAATGGGCTTCGTTCAGGTATTGGTCTATCCACTCGCGGTTGATGCTGTTGCTCCTTGAATAGCGAGATAGCGACTGCATGTTACGGGCGGACTTCTCGAACTTCTGCAAGGTTTCCTCACTGTTGTCTATCAGCACATACTGGTTGTAGATATGGTTGCAGGAGAGCAGAAGCCCCACCGGGGAGGCGAATGACAGTCGCAGTCACTCCGGTCGGTGGAGAGCTTCTCGTAACGGGTGTCGGTAGCCACCTTGCCCGGCAGGTCTTCCGCGTCGGAGAGGGTGTGCAGACACAGGCGGTTGTCGCCGATGCGCATCTCCCTTGCCGAAAGCTCGATGTCCTGCAAGGTGGTGTCACCTTCCGGCATGAGCGAGAAGTAGCGTTCAATAAGTCCCGTCTTTCCCTCAGTACCCACAATCTCATCGGTGGAGAGGCGGCGCAGCCTGACAAGCCCGCTGTCGTTCATGATGCGCTCGAACTGTTCGCAGGCTTCCAAGAACTTGGTCGTGGTTTCCCTGTCCAGCTCCTTCGGGATGATATGTCCCCGGCACAGCGTGCTGAAATTGCTCTGCATCCGGTTACGCTCCTTTGTTGTCTTGGTCAGGTAGAGGTAGCAGGTGTGTTTCAGGTACGGACGCTCGTTGAAGTGACGCTCGAAAGAGCGGCTTAAAAAGCTCATGTCGTCCTTCTGAAGCTCCGGTTTGTAGCGTTCCTTGATGAACCAGTCCTGTTTGTGGACGACGGAGTAGTCCGGCAGCACCTTGATAGCCTTGCACCAGCAACTGTGTATCGCCTCGTACTCCGCACCCGTCACGGTGTAAAGTTCCGGTAGTTCCACCTCGAAAGCCACCGTGATGTCGGCGTCCTTTGAGATGATGCAGCCATGCTCCACCGCTAAAAGTGGGAACCTGTTTTCCAGTGTTGTCATTTTCGATGTATTCCTCATTGTCTTTCTTCCTTTCGTTGTCGTTTGAACAGACGGGGTATCCGCCGCCGGTTGATAAGGTATCGGGGATGGCTCCGTGCCGCTCCTAATTTCATCAGCCCGTGTTCGCCGTACCGGGCGTTCAGCGCGAAGGTCTGCCATACAAGGAGGGAGGACGATGCCGCGCCGAAGCCGATACATATCCACTGGTCGATACCGACCATGTAGAGGATGACGAACAGGACGAAGAGAGCCAGCAGACCTCCGCAGAAGATGAAGAGGTACTGTGCCTTCAAGCCCTTGAACTCTACCGGACGGCCGATACCCTTGTTGATTGGGTATTCAGCATACATTATTTATTAAAGGAAGAATGAGCGCAGGATGGTGGCGGCAACAATCAGGAAGATGCACGCGCCGAACCACGAGGCGGCTGTCTTGCTGGTGTCGGGGTCGCCCGATGAAAACTTGCCGTACACTTTTACGCCCCCGATAAGCCCGACGACTGCACCGATGGCGTATATCAGTTTAGTTCCGGGGTCGAAATAAGAACTCACCATAGAGGTGGCTTCGTTGATGCCCGCGATGCCGTTTCCCTGCGCGAAAGCGGAGGCGGTTGCGGCGATGACAAGTGCCGCGGAGAGGATTGCTTTTCTGTTTTTCAAGATGTTCTTGTTCATAAACTGTTCTTGTTTTTTGCCGTCAAAAGGGTGGATGGTCCTTTGTCGGGCGGTTGATACTTTGTTTCTTTACTTTGGTTTTAGTGGATGCCCGTTTGTTTCCACGGACGTGGGCGTGTCCGTTGCGGATGGGGATGCGCCTTGCGTTTCCTCGCCGCGTGGGTTGATGTCATTCTTTCATGTTCATTTCTTTTATTGTTGTCATACATAGTTGCGAATGTCGAACTCCTCGATGTTGTCCGGCACGACGAACTCCTTTTCAGATTTCTTCAGCCGAATCTCGATAAGCCCCTTGATGCGGATGCCTATCTCCGAAGAGCCTTCCATCATTTTCTCGTACAACTCCGTGCCCTCCATGTCGGTGAACACCTTAGCCGCCTTTTCACGTTCCGCCTGTGTCGCGTCCGGGTTTTTGGCGGTCTTGCAGGCGTCGTCATCTCGTCAAAGCTGCTGCCCGAAGCCCGTGGCGTGTCCGAGGCGTCCTCTTCCGGTTCGTCGTCCCCGTATCCCAGTTCCTCCGGCGGTATGCTCGTGAAGGTCTCATCGAGTTTTTCCTCCGGGACTTGTGCCGGGCGGGATGCGTTTCCCGTTTTTCCGTCGTCAAAAGTAGCCTCTTCCTCCGACAGCTCAATGCCTTTTTCAATAGTGGCGGCTTCTTGCGTCGGTATGGCAGCGGTTGTCCGGGTGGATGCCATCCTGAAACGGCTCTTGCCGATGATGTCCGCCTTTTCCGCAGGGACTTCCTCGTGTGCCGCTATGCGTTTAGCCTCATTCCCGTCCAGTGACCGCCATAATCCGACAATGCCCTTGAAGAAGCGGACAATCCGCGTGTCCATGATGCGCTCGTAAAGGAGCAGGAACAGGAACCAGAGGTTGCAGCCGACCGATACCGCCAGCAGAATGTCTGTCATGCTGATTGTGTAATTCATATCCTTCCGTTTTTGGTTAGAATACTGAATTGTAATTTCGGGCATAAAGGCTCTTTATCGCATCTTCGCACTGGTTGAAGTGGTGCGTCAGCACATGGTCGATGTAAGCGGACAGCGTAAGCCGGTCATGCCCGATTACACGGGTGATACGCATGATACGCTCGTGGTACTCCGGGCGCACATACGCCATCTTCCCCTCACGTGCCTTTACTTCCGGGTCGCGGATGAACAGGCGTTCATAGTCCTTCTCACTGCATTTGCCGCTTACCGGGACAGGCGACAGTATTTCCACACTCGCCTGCACTTGGGTAAACATACCTCCGCAGTCTTGCTGTGGTCTTTTTTCATTCGGTGTCATTTCTTTTTCCATTTTCAAATCAGATCTTCACGTTGTTTCTTGTACAGTTCGTTGATTCTCTCCTTGTGCTGTTCCAGATGCTGGCGCAGCACGGTATCCACATATCCGCCTACTGAGATTTCCCCTCCGGCGATGTCGTTCACGATTCTGAGGATCTTGCCGTGGACGTCACGGCTGATATAGACACATTGGCGGGTCTTTATCTCGTTGCGGCGCAGGAATAGCTCGTTGTAGTCCTCGTCCTGCCTTTTCCGGCGTCCACTTTCCCTCTGCGCTTTTTCCCGTGTTACGGGTTGCACAGGAGATGGTTCCGGTGCGGCGGTGTCCTCTTCGGTCGGTGCAGCTGCGGGTACTTCCTGTGCGGGGCGCAGTGTCCCGTCCTGTGTGCGCCGCCCGATGGAGGCTAACAGCAGTTCCTCGTCGATGCCTTCCGTGTTCACTTTCCTGCTGCCCATGCTCACTGCGGTCTGATGATGTCGCTTATCTCTTCGGAAAACTCCCGGATGCCACTCCCTTTCAGCAGTGCCGTGTCCATCGGGAAGATGGTGGAGCGGAAAACGCTCTTGCGCTCTTCCGAAAGGTCACGGCGGAACTTCTTGCTGTCGGGCAAGCGGGTGGAAAGTACCGGAAAGCCCATTTCGGCTATCACTTCCTCGTAGATGCCGTACAGGTCGTTCCTCTCCCTGCCGTCCACCATCGTCCAGAACAGATGCAGCCCCTTTGTTTTCGCCTGTCCGGTAGTCATCAGCCTGTCGCGGAACATCGTGACGAATTTCAGGGTACTCTCCACGACAAAGCGGTCGGCACTCAGCGGAGTGAAAATGTAGTCCATCTGCGAGAGCGTCTTTATCACGCCGTTACTACGGAGTGTGCCGGGCATGTCGAAGAACACCACGTCGGGTTTCACGTCCTCAGTGGCAATCATCCTCTCGGCATCGTCGAGGGCGTTCACCGCATTGCTTTTGACGATGGTGTAGGCGTTCTTTTTGATCCGGCGGAAATGGTCGCAAGCGAGAGCCTTGAAGTAGGTGCTGCTGTCGATAAGCCCATTTCGTGTTCGCGCAGCCCGTGGATGCTGTGCTGCGGGTCGTCGCAGTCCACGACGGCGACATTGTAGCCTTTCACGTTGTGCAGGTAGCTGGCGGCAAGTGCCGTGACAGTGGATTTGCCGATGCCACCTTTCTGTGTTGCGAATGCAACGAAGATTTCCTTACTCATAGTTCCATTTATTTTAATTGTTGATGATTTGTTTTTCTGTTTCCATACGGATTTGGCTGTCGCACCATCCGCTTCCGTGACTACACACGCAGGCGGGTCGTCGCGTATCCGGTTCTGTGGTGAAGCGGTGCGTCGGACAAATGGTGATTGACGACATTGCGTCATGAAGTCATTGAATCCATACGTCACCGAATTGTCGGAGAACCGGGTTTCCGACGGTTCGGGTATCCGTTTCGGCAAGTATCCGAAGAAGCGGATTTCCGGGTATTTGAATGTTCCGTTTATCATATCTTCAAATCGTTCGTTTCTTGAATCATGCTGCAAATAAACAAGTATATTTTGGAACCTGTATCACTTCTCCGGCAAGTGGCGGCACGTTGCGCCGGTTGGCAGTCATTGACCGGGTCAAGCATCTGTCCGATACCGCTTTAAGGGCGTAACTTTGCACCCGGACAGCAGGGTTCGCCGATGACGCGCGGCCCGGAGTCCTGAAAGGTATTTTCCCAATCCGTCCCCTGACGGATTTTTTATGTTCACCTGAACATAGCAAGATGTCTTTTCAGCCGCTCAAATATTTGAGCAGCCACGAAAAGCACTTGCCCTTGCAGGGGGCGGGCTTTCCCTCCGAAGTCGGGAAGCCTTTCAGAACTGCGGTGCTGTAATCCGAAGCGGCGGCTTATGCCGTCAATCCGCTAAATCCAAAGTAATATGAAAGAGAAAAGGAAAAGCAAATCAGGGAGAAATCCCAAACTTGATCCGGCGGTGTACCGGTACACCGTCCGTTTCAACGAGGAGGAACACAACCGTTTCCTCGCCATGTTCGGAAAATCGGGTGTCTATGCACGGTCTGTTTTCCTCAAAGCGCACTTCTTCGGGCAACCGTTCAAGGTGCTGAAGGTGGACAAGACGTTGGTGGACTATTACACCAAACTGTCGGATTTTCATGCACAATTCCGTGCCGTGGGTACGAATTACAACCAAGTCGTGAAGGAACTGAGGCTGCATTTTTCAGAGAAAAAGGCGATGGCGTTGCTCTACAAATTAGAGCAACACACCGTCGAACTCGTGAAACTGAGCCGCCGGATTGTGGAACTTTCAAGGGAAATGGAGGCAAAATGGTCGCAAAAATCAGTGTAGGAAGTTCGTTGTACGGCGCGATTGCCTACAACGGGGAGAAGATTAACGAGGCGCAGGGGCGGCTTCTCACCACCAACCGCATCTACAATGACGGTTCGGGAACGGTGGACATAGGCAAGGCGATGGAGGGTTTTCTCACCTTCCTGCCACCGCAGATGAAGATCGAGAAGCCGGTGGTGCATATCTCTCTCAACCCGCACCCGGAGGATGTGCTGACCGATATTGAGTTGCAGAATATCGCCCGCGAGTATCTGGAAAAACTCGGTTTCGGAAACCAGCCTTATCTTGTATTCAAGCACGAGGACATCGACCGCCACCACCTGCACATCGTGACGGTCAACGTGGACGAGAACGGGAAAAGGCTCAACCGGGATTTTCTCTACCGCCGCAGCGACCGTATCCGCAGGGAACTGGAACAGAAGTACGGATTGCATCCGGCAGAACGTAAAAATCAGAGATTGGATAATCCGTTGCGCAAGGTGGCCGCATCGGCAGGTGATGTGAAGAAGCAGGTAGGCAACACCGTGAAGGCTCTGAATGGGCAGTACCGTTTCCAGACGATGGGCGAATACCGTGCGCTCCTTTCCTTATATAATATGACGGTGGAGGAAGCGAGAGGCAACGTGCGCGGACGGGAGTATCACGGGCTGGTCTATTCCGTCACGGACGACAAGGGTAACAAGGTGGGCAACCCGTTCAAATCCTCGCTTTTCGGGAAGTCCGCAGGCTATGAAGCCGTACAGAAGAAGTTTGTCCGTTCCAAATCGGAAATCAAGGATAGGAAACTGGCAGACATGACGAAACGCACCGTCCTTTCCGTGCTGCAAGGCACTTATGACAAGGACAAATTTGTATCCCAACTCAAAGAGAAGGGCATCGACACCGTACTGCGCTACACAGAGGAAGGGCGCATCTATGGGGCTACCTTCATCGACCACCGCACGGGATGCGTGCTGAACGGTTCGCGCATGGGTAAGGAGCTTTCGGCGAATGCCTTGCAGGAACACTTCACCCTGCCATACGCCGGACAACCGCCGATACCGCTATCCATCCCTGTGGATGCTGCGGACAAGGCACACGGGCAGACCGCCTACGACAGTGAAGATATATCGGGCGGTATGGGCTTGCTCACTCCCGAAGGTCCGGCGGTAGATGCCGAGGAAGAGGCTTTCATCCGGGCGATGAAGCGCAAAAAGAAGAAAAAACGCAAGGGCTTGGGTATGTAATCAGAGTATCAACAATTAAAAAATCAATGTATGTCACAACAAGAAGACGATTTGAGGGCATTGGCGAAAATCATGGATTTTCTGCGTGCGTGAGTATCATTTTAGTGGTCATGAACGTGTACTGGTTCTGCTACGAAGCCATCCGGCTGTGGGGCGTGAACATCGGCGTGGTGGACAAAATCCTTCTGAACTTCGACCGCACGGCGGGGCTGTTCCATTCCATTCTCTACACGAAGCTGTTTTCCGTCCTTTTGCTTGCCTTGTCCTGTCTGGGTACGAAGGGTGTCAAGGGTGAGAAAATCACTTGGGGGAGAATCTGGACAGCATTTGCCGTCGGGTTCGTGCTGTTTTTCCTGACTGGTGGTTGCTGCCCCTGCCGCTGCCGCTTGAAGCGGTGACGGGACTGTATGTCCTTACCATTGGAACGGGCTATGTCTGCCTGTTGATGGGTGGTCTGTGGATGAGCCGCCTGTTGAAACACAATTTGATGGAGGATGTTTTCAACAACGAGAACGAGAGTTTCATGCAGGAAACGAGGCTTATCGAAAGCGAGTATTCGGTCAATCTGCCGACACGTTTCTATTACAGGAAACGCTGGAACAACGGTTGGATCAATGTAGTTAATCCCTTCCGTGCGTCCATCGTGTTGGGTACGCCGGGCAGCGGCAAGTCATACGCCGTGGTAAACAATTTTATCAAGCAACAGATTGAAAAGGGCTTCTCGATGTATGTATATGACTTCAAATTCAGTGACTTGTCCACCATAGCCTACAACCATTTGCTGAACCACCCGGACGGCTACAAGGTAAAGCCGAAGTTCTATGTGATCAACTTCGACGACCCGCGACGCTCTCATCGGTGCAATCCCATTCACCCGGATTTTATGGAAGATATTACGGATGCCTATGAGAGTGCCTACACAATAATGCTCAACCTCAATAAAACGTGGGTGCAAAAGCAGGGCGACTTCTTCGTGGAGTCACCTATCATTCTGTTTGCCAGTATTATCTGGTATCTCAAAATCTATCAGAACGGGAAGTTTTGCACGTTTCCCCATGCTATCGAGTTTCTGAACCGCCGTTACGAGGATATATTTCCGATACTGACCTCTTATCCGGAGCTGGAGAACTACCTTTCGCCGTTCATGGATGCGTGGCTTGGAGGGGCTGCGGAGCAGCTCATGGGTCAGATAGCGTCGGCAAAAATCCCGCTTTCGAGGATGATTTCACCGCAGCTCTACTGGGTGATGTCAGACAGCGAGTTTACGCTGGACATCAACAATCCCGAAGAGCCGAAAATCCTCTGCGTGGGTAACAATCCCGACCGTCAGAATATCTACGGTGCGGCACTCGGTCTGTATAATTCCCGTATCGTGAAGCTCATCAACAAGAAGGGGATGCTGAAGTCATCGGTCATCATCGACGAGTTGCCCACAATATACTTCAAAGGGTTGGACAATCTTATAGCTACCGCCCGAAGCAACAAGGTTGCCGTGTGTCTGGGCTTTCAGGATTTCAGCCAGTTAGTGCGTGACTACGGGGACAAAGAGGCGAAAGTGGTGATGAACACTGTCGGCAATATTTTCTCCGGTCAGGTGGTGGGGGAAACAGCCAAGACGCTCTCCGAGCGGTTCGGTAAGGTGTTGCAGAAACGGCAGTCCATCTCCATCAACCGGCAGGATGTTTCCACCTCCATCAACACGCAGATGGACGCGCTCATTCCACCGAGTAAGATTTCCGGGCTTACGCAGGGAATGTTTGTCGGTTCTGTATCCGACAACTTCAACGAGCGTATCGAGCAGAAGATTTTTCATTGCGAGATTGTGGTGGATGCCGAAAAGGTGAAACGGGAAGAAAGTGCCTACAAGAAAATTCCCGTCATTACAAACTTCACGGACGAGGACGGCAACGACCGCATGAAGGAAACGGTGCAGGCGAACTACCGGCGCATCAAGGAAGAGGTGAAGCAGATTGTGCAGGAGGAACTGGAGCGTATCAAAAACGATCCGGTGCTGTGTAAACTGCTACCAGATAATGAGACTGTCTAACAAGTCCCCAAAATTGAAAATTATCCCTATCGAAGTTTGAAGTGACCCCCAAAAGTTGGATACAATTTTTTTGGGGGGCACTTCAGTTCTGACGGGTAAAATCGTAAAATTCGGACTTGTTAGACAAATACTTACGCGGTTTCAACCTCAGGTACTGAATCTATCGAATTGACAAATTTAACCAATTGCGGATCTGAATCTTTTTGTATGAGGTTTCGGAGACTCTTTTTCAATTCATAAGCATCATCCCCTGCTGTATTTATTAAATCCATATAAAAATCTTTGTTTTGCAGAATCAATGAACGGCATGCCCCATCGGAAATTACAGGTTTCACTATTTTATCAATAACGTCTCCAGCTTGACTTTTCAAATTACCATGCGATCTAAGCCATGTTTCGAAAAATTGAAACTTTATTGCATTGATAGTCTTTTTACCGATGCAGAAATCATTTCTTATATCGGTAACTGTCGATTTAATTTTTCGTTTATCCAATCTTTCAACTATATTCTTGAAACAATTAGGGAAAGGATTCAAACTTTGAGTTCCAGAAGCAATATCCATCAGAATCTTTTTGCCAAATTCAGTCAAGTTATCTGGCAAGGATTTGATTTTAGCCAGTAAATGTTTTATTGCGACAAACCAATAATATGATGTATGTGCTGTTCTTTGGGCGTATAATGTATCAACACTTATTTCAGACAACGCTTCGAACGCTATTTTATTGATATGATCGGTCAGGACATTGCTTATTTTAGTGGTCAAATCGTAAAAAGATGCGTCAGGAATTACATCTTTAATATTGTTCTTAGTGATATACTTATCCAAATCGGTATTCCACTCTGCTAAATGCTCGATAAATACCTCATCCGTTACACCTATTCTGTTCTTAATATCTTCAAATTGGGGCAATATGTCTGAGAGCAATAATTTATAGCCAAGTTTATGATTTACCATGTATTGTAGTGTTTCATTTAATAGCGGTATATTCCATCCCACACTATTTACTAATAAGTCTCCATGATCCACATAATAGTCCATGAGTTCTGCAACATATTTTATATCTCCACCCTCTATTAAGGAAACGGAATGACCATGTGCCAATTGCATGGCGACTAAATCGTAATATCCAGACTCTTTAATGTTTCGGCCATCAGTTTCTAATTCAGAATGCAACTGATTTATGTAGGTTGAATCTAACGTTACAGGTAAAGGTCTTTCTTCGTCAGATGCCAATAAACGATAGGTTGTAAATATAGCCCCTATATTATCTTTATTTACATTCTGTTCATCAATGCAATTCGTGATCGCTTGCAAAAGCGTTGGAAACGTATAGGTAGAATTATCTTTTAACGTTTTTACAATATCTGCATGGTCGAAATTATCGGGTAGTAAGTTTGCCAAATAATTATCGAGCGCCTCCGAATTTGTTGCTACTTGATAATATTTATATGCTTTAGTTGTCGCGTTATCCCGATAGGCAGCATCTGTTGCATTTGCAGCTTGAATATAATCGATAAATGTATTTGGCTTGACTGTTTTTGCTTCAATCAATGACGTAAAATCGCACGCCAACTTATTTTGCGCAATAAACCTGTCTATTGCATCTAACGTTTTGAAATAGTCGCCGCCATTGAAGTCATTGAACCGAACTATCTTCTTATATAATTGAGCAATCACATGGTTTTGGCTTTCCGTGTCTAAATGCAACAGCAGTTCTTGGTATTCGACAGGGAACACCTGCTTCTCTATGGATTCTTTTAATTTCAATTGTGCTATTCTTTGCCATACACGCAGAATAACATCGCTCTTTCGAGTTAATTTATGCAAACAATGTATAATCTTATCGATAAGCGCATTGTCCATACATTGTATAACTTCTTCTAATACAGTGTCAAATTGTTTATTAGTCTCTGCATATTGATTTATGTCGTGGTCTTCTTCTCCGTTGATGCAGCCTTCAATATATTTTTTCAATGGAATTTGTCGAGCATCTTCAACATCGACACCATATACCAAAGCTGCAATTTCGCGTTGTGTTTGCAGATCATTGTTAATTATTGTTTGAATGCCATTCAGATAGTCGCCGGACAATATTTGTTCTACTGGATTTGCCAGAATATCCGTCTTCTTCAAACAGAACAATGCTATGTTTATCATCAAAATTTCGTTACACCACTCTTGTTTAAGAGCGACCATCTCATTGATATATGATATAATTTCCCTAACATTGGCATTAGGATTTACCAATCTGAATATCCGATTTATAGTTTCTGATTCTCCGCAAACACACCTAATATTTTTAAGTATATTAGCGCTCAAAAAGCAGGGATTATGAACATATTCAGTTTTACGGCTCATTTCGGTTCGGAGGAAGATTGTCGTTTGCATTTCAAGGAGCAGCGTGATAAGGAAGGGGTTGTCTGCAAGCGATGCGGGGGCACTTCCCATTATTGGTTACAGGGTAAATGGAGTTATGAATGCAAAGGTTGCCGTTTCCGCACCTCGTTGCGCAGCGGTACGATCATGGAGAGCTCCAAGCTGCCGTTTCTGGTGTGGTACAAAACGATGTTCCTGATGAGTTGCACAAAAAAGGGATTCTCCACCAACGAACTCCAGAAGCAATTAGGATTGAAGCGTTACGAACCGGTATGGGCGATGGTACACAAACTCCGCAGGGCGATGGGCAACCGGGATGCAAGGTATACACTGGAAGGGATGATAGAACTGGATGAGGGTTACTTTTCGGTGGCCAGTAAGGAAATCGAGCGAGGCAAGGGTACACGTGCCGGGGAGCCGAGGGAAAGCAGAACGTTGCGGTGATGGCCGAAAGCACCCCGTTGGAAGATATCGAAACGGGCAAAAAGGAGAAGCATGTGCGTTATTTCAAGGCCAGGGTACTGGATAGCCATCAAAGTGAAGGAATCAACGGCGTGGTCAGGGACTGCATGGAGGATGATGCCATCGTATTTTCGGACAAAAGCACTTCTTACGTTGACATCTCCGATCTGGTGGAATTGCACGTCACCGAGAAATCAGACGCCAAAACCACCAAGGAAACACTCAAATGGGTGCATATCGCAATCAGTAATGCAAAACGGACATTGCTGGGCAACTACCATAAAATCAAAAGGAAATACTTACAGTTGTATCTCAACGAGTTTATTTACAAATTAAACAGACGGTATTTTGGAGACAAACTCTTTGACAGACTAGTAATTGCGAATATAACAGGTGCATAAACGGATAATCAGATATAGTTTCTTTCGCTTCATTTTCTGTTTCTCCAAATGCTTCAACAAACAGTTTGTTGAATATACTTCGATAGTCGGTAATAACAGGAGGAGCAACACGATAAACAATAGGGAAAGTTTTATTGATAAAATACTTGGTCAGTTGTTTCGTTTGTTCGTCGGTCTCATCTCCGAATGCACAAGCTAAATGTGTTTCATCGAAAGGAATAACAGCCCAAACATTTTCAAAACCGCTATCGGCGAAGAACGTATGGATAGAAGACCATAATTCTTTTACTTTTTCAGCGGGGAGACGATCCATGTTGTCAAAAACAAGGACTAATTTACGTTGTCCTTTTTCCTTGATAAAATCAGAAATGTCTTGCATCCATGTTTTGAACTCGTAAACCGTTGGTTCGTCTTCGCTCAAAGTCTCATAGCAAACGTCCTTTTCGACTTTATCTTGATAAATAGCTAACATATAACTCCATCCATATTTATGATCTTTGCTATATGCCCATTTCCAAACGCACAATGCAATAAGAACTGGCAGTGCAGCTATGATAATAGACAATAAAGAAAACCACCATGTTGTGGGTGTAGGTTTTACTGCATACGCAATAAATGTAAATATCGGAGTTAAAACTGCAACCAAAAATGCCGCAACCATACCATTACTGATAAGGGGATATTTTTCGGTTACGGTCTCCGTTTTACGGGCTAATAAATATTTCAGCTTTTCAGACCATGATACGGTTTTCGTACCTCCACCTTTGACTTTTATTGTTGCATTTCCAGATAGGATACCATCATCAATAAGTTTGCTTGTAAGCAATTCCAATATAGAGCGGCGTTGCAAGTCCTCTTGATGTCCCCATGCGTCATACTCAAAAAAGTAATAGTCGTCTGATAATTCACGTTCCTAACATTTTAACCACGTTGGATTTTCCAGATCCCCAAATACCTTCGATGCCGATAATTCGAGGTAAAGTACATTCCTCATCCAATGAATCATTCTGACAAAAATGGCGAGCAATAGTTTTTGCCAACCTTTCTTGCGAACCTCCATCGAATTTGTCAATACCACACGGTTTATTTTGGATAAACCGCGGATATTGCTGTTTGGATTGTAGTTTTGTTTCCATATACGTAATTTATTGATTATACGAACTCCAAATAATTCTCCCGATTTACCACATGAAACTCGGCATAGGGATAGGCTTCTTGGAAGGCTTTCGGTGCGGCCGGCATTTTATTTCCCCACTTGAACTCCAAGGCGGTAAGACTGTCGGCACTCTCCTCAATCAGGTCGATTTCCTGTTTGTCGTAGGTGCGCCAGAAATAGAACTCCCTGTGCAGTCCCTCATTGAAGTTCGCTTTGCGCCGCTCTCCGATGATGTAGTTCTCCCACAGCGCACCGACATCCTGCCGAATGGCCAGCGGTGAGAAAGCCCGATAATGGCATTGCGAATGCCGTTGTCGTAGAAGTACCACTTGCCAGCTTTTGTAACCTCCTTGCGTAGGTTACGCGAATAAGCCCCCAGACGATAGATAACGAAGACCTTTTCCAATAGGTCGAGGTATTTTTCAACGGTCGTCTTGCTCATGCCGAGTTGTTTACCTAACTCTTCGTAAGAAACTTCGCTGCCCAACTGAAAAGCTATCAATCGCAGTAGATCGTCGCATCTTGCTCGAATTTTTTAAGCCGTCAATTGCTAAGATATCTTTAAGCAGGTATGCACCGACAATATCACGTAGGTAGTCTGTTTTACGTTCATAGTTCTCCATCATTACTACTTCGGGATAGGAACCGTAAATCAAGCGCGCTTCGAGGTTCTGGCGGGTTTCAAGTGCCGTTTCCGTCTGTGCGATTTCCCGTTGCGAGAATGGTGTAAGGAGAAATTGCGTACTGCGGCCGACCAACGGTTCACCAGTCTTATTCAGCAAATCGAATGACGAAGAACCACTTGCCAAGACACTTATTCCCGGTATTTCATCAACTATCAACTTCAGAATACTACCGATTTGTGGTATGTTCTGTGCCTCATCAATAGCCAGCAAATCAATACCATCCAATAAATGCCGATAATTGGCTATTGAGCGATTCTCCAATAGTGCTAATGTGTCGTAGTCTTCGCCGTTGAGCATCATCGTCCTACCTGAATAGTTGTCCACAATTTTACGCATCATTACCGTTTTACCAACACGGCGAGCACCAAAAATCAGTACTGCTTTATTGGGCGCGATTCGTGCTGTAATCTTCTCTTGAAGTATTCTATTTACTGTTTCCATACCTTATAAAATATAATGCAAAGATAATCATATTTTTTTAATTGGCGAATTTTACAAAAAAAAACGGGCTATTAAATGGCGATTTTTACAACCACAATCTTATGGAAGTTGTTTCATTGTTTTTAGTAATGATATATGTTCATACTATGATGACTCAATAATTTACCAGACATACGTTTCTGAAATTTGTCCTTATAGGAATGAAAAACTCACATATATTGTGCTAATTAATATATAATTAAATGAAAATAAAAAAGAACAGGATACGAAGTATTCCTGTCTTCTCATATGTAATGGATATTTTTTTATTTTCTCATCCGCTCCAACTCCTCATCACGCAACATTCTCTCGTTCAGTTTTTCCTGCATCCTGTCAATGAAATAGGTGCGGCTTTCGTTCTTCCGGCGTTTGATATCAGTGTAGAAGCGGTAGCAGTCTTTAGAATCAACCCCGAATATCTTATAGAGAAGTGGGGCGAGCTGTTTGAGCGGCATATTGCCGTTGTTGATGCAGCCCATCACGTCTATGCCGTAGATAAGTTCCACGAGGTCGATGGCATTGCCCGTCCATTGAAGAAGCTGGCGGTGGTTTCTGTTGCGTTGTTGGCGGATATTAGTGGTGGCACTTGGGGCGTGGCAAGGAATTTCTGCATCTTTCTTACGAAAGACAGAGCCTTGCTGACGTAGGCGGCAATCTCTCTTTTTTCTTCTGACAGATTACGTACGGGATGGTGCTGCAACTCGATTTCGATGTAGGCAAGCGCGATGACGGTAAGGTTCATGTCCATGCCGCCGTTGCACAGTTCGATCACTTGGGTGGCGAAAGCCGTGTATGCCGTTTCCATATTGCAGTCGCCGGCTTCGTTTATCAGGCGGAAAAAGTCGGTTTCCGCCAGCAAGAAATAATTCATGGTTCTGTCAATTTTGAAAATTACACTTTGTTTTCTGCGTGCGCACATGAATATAATTGGACAAAAAACGCGGCAAGAAAAATAAAAAATCCAACACTCAATTTTACAAAGTGCTGGATTTCAGAGGTATAAAATTCAGTATTTTTTCACAAGGACAAATTATCTCCGACTTAAATTGTTTGTAATCGGAACATTTATTCTATTCCTGAAAATAGAAATGTATGCTTGCCGCACATTTTGGCTATCTTGCTTTTTTATCAAGGATATAGATAATGCGACATACACCGTTGGGATAGCTTTTCAAAGAGGAAAGCGTCCAGTGTTGCTCTGGCAGAGCCGACTTAAAAAAATGTCGTCCGCTTCCGGATATGAAAGGAACGGTGTATAGTATGATTTCATCCACAGCGTGCATCCGCAGCAGTCCGTTTATATAGTCTGCCGTGTCCGGTGTGGCTTCCGCGAGGTAACGGATGTTTGTGCAGTCTTTTCTCCATTCGTGCAGCATTGAAATGGAATAGTCCGGTGTCACACGGTAAAAGGCTTTCTTCCTGATTTCATCAAGACCGCAACGGTCAAGGCACAAATCCTGATGTGCTTTATCATATAACTCTGAAGAAAGACATCCGTCCATCGTCAGTACGGCGAGAATCTGAACTTTACCCATAATCGTTTCCTTTCGTTAGGCAAGGGTAAAAAAGTAGCGTGCAATTCACACTACCTTCAAGCGATGGCTCTGGTAAAGCCTTTACGGAGAGTACGTGAATGCACGCTATGCGTAAGCATAGCATAAGCATCACGCAATCGTCTCCGTAGTTCCAATTTACCAGATTTTCGCTTGAAACGCCTTGCGGTCTTATCCTATATGTTGGCGGCGAAAAGCTCCTGCCAATCGCCGTTTTTCTCAAATGTTATGCAAAGATAGCCAAATTCAGTGAATTACGGGCTATGATTGCTTGAATTTATATTTAAGTCCATACTCTTCAAGTTTGCTGTATAGTGTTGTCCTGCCTATGCCGAGCAGTTCTGCGGCGACACTCCGGTTGCCGTTTGCCTGTTTCAACGCACGCAATATCCGCTCCTTATCCTCCGCGTCATTGCGCAAGGCGAAGCTGACAGTAGAGGTCGGTTTCGTCACGGCAAGTTCCAGATGCTCTTTCATGACAACACCTTCCTGCGCCTGCAATACAGCACCCATAACTTTCTGCCGAAGTTCCCGCACGTTGCCCGGCCATGCGTGTGTCAGCAACGCTTTACGTGCTTCGGAACTGAACCCGCTCACGCTACACTCCAGCTCTCTGTTTGCCATATCACGGAAGAACTCTGCCAGCGGCATAATGTCTTCTTGACAGTCACGCAACGGAGGAACGGTTATCCCGAAGTCGTGCAGGCGGTACAGAAGATCCTGCCGAAAACGCTTTTCATTCACCGATACCTCCAAATCTTCATTGGTAGCAGCGATGATGCGGACATTGAAATTCCGGTCTGCCTTGTCTCCGACCGGGCGATACCGCCTCTCCTGTATGGCACGGAGCAACATCTGTTGGGTTTCCAACGCGAGGTTTCCTACCTCGTCCAGAAACAACGTGCCGCCTTCCGCCTCATGGAAATATCCTTTCTTGGCATTGTCCGCACCTGTAAATGCACCTTTGACGTGTCCGAAGAAAGCCGACGGTGCAAGCTCTTTGGAGAGTGAACCGCAGTCCACCGCCACAAATGGCTTGCCTGCACGTTTGCTCTTGTCATGCAACAGGTGGGCAATATGCTCCTTGCCCGTGCCGTTCTCACCAAATATCATCACGCTCATATCGGTGGCGGCTACCAGCCTTATGCGGTGCATGATTTTCTGAAAGGCGGAACCTTCACGGGCGAATATAGGCATACGGCGTTGTCCTGCCTGACGTTCTTTCAGTATGGAACGGATCAGGGGGACAAGTTTATCCTCCACAAGCTGTTTGGGAATATAGTCTATCGAGCCGAGTTTCATGCTTTCCACGGCGGTATTAACTTCGGCGTAGTCGGTCATAATGATGAAGGGCTGCATCTTTCCCTCCTTTCGCATCCAGCACAAAAGGTCTATGCCACTGCCGTCAGGCAGACGCAGGTCGGCAACCACGATATCATTATCTGTTGCCTGTTGCAGATGTTTCTTCGCGGTTGAGAGGTGGTAAGCTTCATATTGCGGTAGCCCTCCCGTGACAGCATATTGCAGACATATTCGCAATACACGATGTTGTCTTCCACCACAATTATTTTTGTCTTATTCATCTTCGTATTTTCTCCTTTCCTCTTCTGCCAACCGTATTATTTCCACTCCCTTATCCAGCACGGCAGTCACGGCATGGCTTAACGCTTCACCATCCGGGAGAGCATCGCCACGAAGCAATCCGTAAAGTACATTCAGCGGTTGGTCGGCACGGAGCACCTCCCACGAACTGCGCAGGTGGTGGATCAGGGAATCCAGCTTTTGCAGGTCTTTTTCTTTTGCTGCATCCCGTACCGCCTGCATTTCCTTTTCTGTTTCAGTTATCAACTTTTCCAGCATGACGGCTTCATTGCCATAGGACAATAAGGCGGAAAAGTCCGGTTTCCCGTCCGGTGTCGCTTTTATGGCACACCTGTCGGAAACCTCCATCAGTTCCGATATGGAGAACGGTTTGAACAGGCATCCGGCAAAGCCTTTTGCCAATAGTTCCCCTTTGTTACAACTGCCCGAAGCGGTTGCCACAACCACCGGGATTGTTGGTGAATTGCCCACGTTGGACGAACGCAACAGTTCCAGCAATTCGAAACCGTTTATATCGGGCATATTCAAGTCTGTCAGCAACAGGCTGTATTCTTTCTGGCGTATCATTTCCATCAGTGCCGCAGCATCGGTGCAAGTGTCGCAGTGTATTCCTTCTTGGGAATACATCTCTTTCAGCATCAGAAGTAATACCTCATCATTGTCAATGGCGACAACATCATGGAATTTATTGTTATGATAAACAGGTGTATTGCTTGTATATCCAAGCTGTTCTTCAGCTTCCTGCATAGAAATTTCAACTGTGAAACGACTGCCTTTCCCTTTCTTGCTGTCCAAACGGATTGTTCCGCCAAGCATCGACACAATATTACGCATTATGGCAAGCCCAAGCCCGAAACCCTCCTTTGCGGCGGCATTTGATAGACGTTCAAACGCACCGAACGCTTGTTTCTGTTCCTCTTCTGTCATGCCTGTACCTGTATCTTCAACGACCAGTGTCAGAACTCCATTATCATATTCAGTAATCAAAGAAACACCGCCTTCTTCTGTGAACTTGACAGCGTTTGACAGCAGGTTATTCCCGATTTGTATTATTCGCTCTTTGTCGGTCAATACAATGGCATCGTGTCCAGTCTTCACGGACAAGGACAGCCCTTTGTTCACGGCAACAGGCATGAACTCCGTTTCAAGTGTGTGCGTGATTGCAGAAATCCGGCAGGGTGACAGACGGGGCTGTTCCTTGCCGTTGTCCAGGCGGAAGAAGTCAAGCAAAGTGTTGAGCATATCCCGCATACGGTCGGAGGATTGCAGTATATTTTGGATATATTGCCCATTATTACCGCTATTGCATTCTTTCCGCAAAAGTTCGGTATAGCCGGTTATTGCCGTCAGTGGTGTACGCAACTCATGGGTAATAGTATGTACCGCTTTCTTTCGGGAGGTTATGAGTACCTCATTTTGTTGCACGGACTGTTCCAATTGCTCGATCAAATCCGTTGTCTTGCGTTTGTATCGTTTAATGTTCTTTGCATCACGGTGTATGATGATATAGGAAATGACCAACAGCAAAAGAACAAATCCCATCAAGCCGCCTATCTGCATAAATGATTTTTTACGCATGGCTGTTATCTCGCTTTCTCTATTTTGTAAATCAGATTGTACCTTCTTTTCGATTTGGCAAATCAATCCTTGCAGTTGTCTGTTAAGTTCTGCATTACGGGCAGCAAGACTATCGGCTTGTTCTGACAATCGACGGCTCTGCGCATTCTGTTCGTTGACCATGTTTCTATTGGATGAACGGAGCGTAGTCGTTGTTGTCGTTGGCTTCGTTCCCTCTTTTTTGCCGAAGATGCTCAAGAAACCTTTTCGTTTTGGCTTTTTGGACTGTTCCTGCACACTTTTCTGCACAATAACCGGAATTTGATTGGCTATCTTCTTGTTAATAGATTGTTGTTCATCCATTAACCGGACTATCTGGAACATCTGTCGTTCCTTATCCTCTAAAAGACTGCGCACACTATCGATGCGCTCTGCTGGATAGGTGGCCTTGAAACGGCAGAGCATACTGTCCATTGCCATACGCCGTGCATGGTAATGCTCGATATCTTTATCGTTCCATTCCAGTATTGTTTCACCCAATAGAGAAAATTTTATCATTTGAATATTGATATTGTTTATTTCTTTTCGGAGCTCGTCTATTTTTTTATTGCCAAGTTCTAATGCTTCTATCTCCTGCCATTCATAGAGGCTATTATATGCCATACATCCGATAAGAATGGAGATAAGTATATATCCCAACCGTATTGCCTTATAGAAATTTCCTGACCGCTCCATTATTTTAATGACATTGATTTTTGGAACATGAATAAAAGTTTATCTTTTTCGTTCATGCGGATATTATCAGAATAACCGTCTTTTGTTATTTGATACCCACATGGCTTAACCATAAAAATGCCTAAGCCCTTAGTGTACGAACTTACTTCTGAGGCATAGTCTTTACTTGTATTTAATGGAACTTTCCCTTTAATATGACACCACTCATTATTACAACTGATGTCTTCAATCTCAGACATCAGTTTTTGCAAATCTGTAATAGCTTTGGAACTCGCTACTTGGGGTATCTGCAACTCAAAACAGAGCATCGGTTCGAGAATGTCCACACCTGACTGTTGCAAAGCCAGCCTGAAGACATAAGGGGTCAGCTGTCTGAAATCAGCAGGTGTACTTACCGGGCTATAATACTCGGCTTGAGTAAAAGTTACTTTCAGATCTGTCACTTCCCATCCATGTAAACCAGATTGGCAAGACATACGAATCCCTTCAAAAACGGCATTTTGAAAAGAATGGTTCAGATAACCATAGGAGATGTCACTTTCGATTTGCAACCCTGCCCCTAACGGTAAGGTTCAAGAGTCAGCCCTATTGTGGCCCAGTAAGGTTGGGTGGTACTTCGATCTGAATAATCTTATTGACCTTTTTTATAGGTCGTTCTTTGTAGATAGTCTTGATCTCATCAAAATGGACCTTTACGGAAAATCGTTCTTCCAGCAATGTCTGTATGATTTCCTTTTGGGTCAAACCATATAACGAGATTTCCAATTCATCACTATATGAGTTTATGGAAAAGGACAAAGACGGGTCTTCAATCCACAATGTATTCAGAGCGGATATCACCTTGCTTCTCTCTTCGGACCTGTCTGGCCGGACGGAGGATTTGAGAGCGGGATGCTGATGAGATAATCCTTGAATCAAACAAGGCTCAGCACCTAAATAATCTCCGATTCGAAAATCTTCCATATCCTCTACAATCGCGATATCATTGGCACCCACTTCATCAACATTTATCTCTCTGCCCTGATAAATAGTCTTTAGATTTTTAATCTTGATGAATTTTTCCGAATCGTTGATTCTTACAACGTCTCGAAGTCTCAGACTTCCGTCAATTATTTTAAGAAAACTTCTTTTATGCCTTTGGGGTCATGCTCTATCTTATAGAGATAAGCTGAAAGTCTGTTTGAGACTGATGCCGGAGGAAGTATAAAAGAAGTGATGGCGTCCAACAACTCATTGATACCGATATTGAACATTGCTGATCCATGTAGCACCGGATAGACTTTGGCTTTTGCCACAAGAGCGATTATCGTATTCCAATAATCAGCCGGTGAAATTTCGCTATCCGCCAAATATCGTTCTAATATATCGTCGTCATGGTTGCATACAAATTCTTTGTATTCTTCCTTTATATATGTTTGGGAGCAAACCGGATAAACCGATCCATCGACAACAGTTTGCATAAACAGGACATCTTGCGACAGATTTGTTTTTATATCCATATACAAACGCTCCAAATTCACACCGGCACGGTCAATCTTATTGATAAATATAATTGTCGGGATTTGCAGCTTTTGTAAAGTACTGAACAGCAACTTTGTCTGCGCTTGTATGCCTTCCTTTGCGGATAAGATGAGGACTGCTCCATCAAGCATTTTGAATGTCCGCTCCACTTCCGCAATAAAATCCATGTGTCCCGGAGTGTCAATGATATTGCATTTCACTCCATTCCAGATAATAGATGTCGTAGAAGCCCGGACAGTAATTCCTCTACGTTTCTCTATATCCATAGAGTCCGTTATGGTGTCACCATTATCCACACGGCCGCACTTTTCCGTTGCTCCACTGGCAAACAGCAGATTCTCGGTTACGGAAGTTTTTCCTGCATCAATGTGAGCAAGAATTCCTAAATTTATAATATTCATTTGGATTAAGCAATAATATACTACAGTAGATGCATTGTCGAAACGCACCTTTTAATACCTCCTCGTAGCATGTGAGAACTACAGGATTACTAACTCGTATTAATATGTATATTATTACTGCCGCATAACGATTACAAAATTACACAAAAAAATATATCTAACAAAAGTGGGAGGATTTTTTAACTTTTTACCATAGACATTTTATTAGGGAAGCGTAGGTTCAACTGGCAAGTACAAATAAGTAGAAATGTTTGAACAACACCGTTTTAGGAAGTTGAAAAATCAAGTTTCTCTCTCGGTATAGCGTTTATTTTGGCCAATATCTTCTTTAGTTTAGCATTTGTGTATTTCCCATTCGTGTTCTATTTAGCTCCTTATTATGAGTATGTAGCAAGTTACTTATCAAATTCAGCCTCTTTGAGGGTCAAATATGGTTTTGCAAATGGTGACTGACAAGACATAAACAAGGTCAGCAGGAATTTTTTACATAAATGGACATGAATGTATATAACCTAAAATAAGAATAAATTTAATAAGGCTGCCCAAAAAGAAAAAAAATGCAGTTGCCATCCTACAGATACTTGCAGAAAGGATAAAATTTACTTTTAGACCTTTTGGGATAGCCCTTATTAATACTTCAGATAAAATTCCTAAGGTTATATTTTCAATCCTTTGGACCGGGTTTCCTCCTTGGCATACAGTCCCGGACGCCCGATTATGACATGGTTGGCAACGATACTATCCGCCGGACTGCGTATCTGCGGCGGTGCATTTTCGGGATATTGCGCCTGCCTGTTCCTCACATCTTCCGCTTCCGGCTTGAGCTGTTGCCCTTCATTCTCCTTTTCTGCGACTTCGGGCGTGGGTGGCGCAAGCTCCAGCTGAATTTTTCGGTCAAGGGCGGCAAGTTCGGACTTCAACTGCTTCAGCTCGTCCTCCTTCTTCCACACCTTACCCGCTATTTCCTGTAACTGCGGTATCTCCATCTCCAGCACCTCGTTCTTCGCCTTGTACTGGTCGATGATGGAGGGTATCCTCTCCATCGCGTTGAGGAAGTTGCGGGCGGCGGCCAACGGGTCAGCCATCGCCAGATGCCCGTTGTTGTAGGTGTACTTGTAGTTCCCCTCGACCACGAAGCGGTTGTCGGTGAACTCCAATCCCTCTTTGAGTATCCTTTCGCTCACCACCTTTATCGGAAAACCGTAAAGTTCACCGACCTGCGTGTACAACCCTCCGGTCGTGGCATTCTTGGCTATCTCCTGCAAACGCTTTCCGATGACCTTCTCATCGGCGGAATCCACTCCGTCCACCTTTATTATATTAAGGCGGTTGCCCTCCTTGTCGGTCTGCACCACCGACAGGAAGCGGTTCCAGTCCTCCGTCATGGCATCTATGAAAGCCGTGTTGTTGCGCAACTCGCCGGTCTTTGACTCCAGCTTGAACTCCGAATCACGCTTGCCCTTGTTGAACGACTTGCGTTCCCCTTCGAGCGATGCGATCCGCTTTTCCAGTTTCGCCTTGTCCAACAGGTCGGTATTGCCGGAGAGCAACGCCATGTATTCCGAGAAATTCATGCCCGATTTTTCGTCCATTGCCCCCTCGTCGATGGTACGCGCACCCATCGCACCGCTTTTGAGCTGGCTTATGAAAGTCTGCTTGCAGTGCAGGAGGTTGAACTTGTAGCTGTCCAGTGACTTCTCCACCGCGTAGATGATTACATCCACGTTGTTCCCGGCGAAATGTTTGGCAATCTCATTACCTGCCCTAACTCCGCGTCCGTCACGCTGTTGCAAGTCGGACGGTCGCCACGGCGTATCGAGATGATGGATAGCCACACACCGTTTCTGGGCGTTCACACCCGTTCCGAGCATAGAGGTAGAGCCGAACAGCACACGCACCGTCCGGCGTTCATGGCGTCTATCACCGCCTTCCGCGCCTTGTCGGTCTTGCACTCCTGAATGAAGCGCACCTCGCTTGGCGGTATACCGTAGTCCTCCGTCAGTTTGCGCTTGATTTCCGAATAGACGTTCCACCCGTCGCCCGGCTGGTATGTCCCCAAATCAGAGAAAACGAACTGCGTGCCTTTCTGGGCGTCGTATTTTTGATAATACTCCGCGATCATCTTGGCACAGTGACTCGCTTTGTTGTCGGGATGATCTTCGTAATTCGGGTCTATCATGCGCATGTCGAGTGCCATTTTCCGGGCATAGTCCGTGGCGATGAGCATCTTCGCCTTTTCTTCCGTTTCCGAAAGCGGCAGCCTGCCCAACAAGGTGGCATCGCCCGTCTTGGCGAACTGCATCAGTTTCTGTATGAAGTCCTCCTGTTCCGGCGTGGGCGGTATATGGTGCAGTATCTCGTTCTTGGCAGGACGGTCAACGCCCACATCCTCCGCCGTGCGGTAGTCCGTGATTTCATTATAGAAGGCGGCAAGCTCCGGCACTTTGATGAAGTAGCGGAAACGCTCCTTCTGGACCACATTGTTCGTCACGTTAAATTCAAAATCCGTCGTCTTCTTGGCAAATATCGCCGCCCAAGCGTCGAAACACCTTATGTCCTGCCGTTCCAGCTCCTTCGGGCGCAGGTACTTGAACAGCAGGTACAATTCAGTCAGTGAGTTGCTGATAGTCGTGCCGGAGAGGAAGGTCGCACCCAAGTCTTTTCCTGTGCGCTCCTGTATGGTGCGTATGGCAAAGAGCATGTTAAGTGCCTTCTGGCTTCCCTCGCTGTTTCCCAATCCCGCCACACGGTCGTGGCGCGTGTTGAAAGTCAGATTCTTGAACTGGTGGCTCTCATCTATGAAGATGTGGTCGATGCCCATCTGCTTGAAATCCACCACGTCGTCCGTGCGTGACTTTATGGCGTGTTCCACCTTCTCCAGCTTCGCTTCAAGGTTGTGCTTGCGCTTCTCCAATCCTTTCAGCATCGCCCGCGACACGTTCTTTCCCTGCTGCCGTAGCACTTCGAGGTTTTCCTCCACCGTGTCAAGCTCTGCTTGCAGGATGCGCTGCTGCAATTCCGGCGACTGCGGTATCTTGCCGAACTGGTCGTGCGACATGATGACGCAATCGTAGTCGTTGTTCTTTATATTATTGAAGAAGCGCACACGGTTGGCGGTCGAAAAGTCCTTCTCCGAAGCGTACAGAATACGTGCGTTGGGATATGCCGCCTGATAGGTGGCTGCAATCTCCGCAACGTTGGCTTTCAGCCCGATAATCATCGGCTTGTGTGCCAAATTCAGACGCTTCATCTCATGCGCGGCGATGCACATTATCAGCGTCTTACCGGTTCCCACCTCGTGGTCGCAAATTCCGCCGCCGTTCTGTTTCAACATCCAGACGCAATCCATCTGTGAGGGATAGACGCTCTTGATACCCCGGCTTGCCAGCCCTTTCAGGTTGAGGTCGGGAAAGGTCTGATGGGAGCCGTCGTAGCGCGGGCGCACGAAACAGTTGAACTTGCGGTTATACATCGTCACAAGCCGCTCCTTGAACTGCGGCGACTGCTCTTCGAGCCATTCGGAGAAGCCGTTTCGTATCTCGTCAATCTTGGCGTTGGCGAGTTGTATTCCCTCGCTGTCGCGCATCTTGATGTCGTTGCCATGCTCGTCCTTGCCGATGGACTTCATCATGTCAGGGCAGGTGTTGTGCAGGGCGTGTTTTAGGAGGTGCATACCGTCATAGTTCCGGTAATACCCCTTCACCAGAAACTCGTCCGTGATTTTCATGGTGCGGTAGCCGCACACCACCGAAAACTCGTCCATGCTTGCGGAATAGGCGATTTTCACCTCCGTGTCGAACAGCCGGCTCATGTAGGCGGCATAGACACCCGTCGGAATCCAGCGTTCCCCGAAATTGAAGTCCAGATCCTCGAAGGCGATGCGCTGCGGCTCGGCATCTTTCAGAGCCTCCAACGCCTGCTTCACCTCCGGCATACGCTCATTTTCGGGATTGTCACCCATCCATGCTCTATGCGTTCCGCTTTCTCTATGACATTTCCGGCGATGAAACGGTCTTTGATTTCGTAACCGGTCACGAGCGGATTGTAGT
>ENA-OQJS01000006-OQJS01000006.1-human-gut-metagenome-genome-assembly--contig:-NODE-6-length-40496-cov-1.899453_pt1 | contig 40496 bp, 29 predicted proteins | sample MGYA00242598_ERZ504764 | MGnify/ENA primary metagenome ERZ504764 (study PRJEB26092, sample SAMD00036368) | human gut metagenome | host: Homo sapiens | study: EMG produced TPA metagenomics assembly of the...
GTAGTGAATAATCAAACGCTTCAGTTAAATGCCTGTTTTTATTCCGTAGTTAATTCGAATATTCCCAATCTTTAATGTGGAGTGCCAACTGCTTCTATTTTTACGCTTAATACTTTGTTCAATCGCAGATAATTATAATCCAGCTATCATTCTCAGCGAAGTTATACTCCACAGCCTGTTGCTGCACTAAAACGCTCGTTATGTTTCTACCAAAAAGGTTTTGATATAGCGTGCTAATGTATTTCTATCAACTTTACATATTACAGCAATTTTCCGCTTAGATATATTTGCATTTAAAAGTTCCTGAATCAAGTTCCTTTTTTTTATATAATTTGTATTTTTCAGGAGAGCTTTTCTTTCCTTTTGGACGGCCTAAGATTACACCCTCTGCTTTTTTTCGTAATAATGCTTCTTTGGTGCGTTGGCTAATTAGATTACGTTCAATTTCTGCCGATAAGCCAAAGGCAAATGCTAATACTTTGCTTTGAATATCCTCGCCTAAACGATAATTGTCTTTGATTGTCCAGACCCTACATTCTTTACTCATGCAAAGGTTAAGAATTTCCATTATCATAAAAAGATTTCTTCCTAAGCGTGAAAGTTCTGCACAAATTATAAGATCGTCCTTTTGGATTTGCTTGAGTAGTTTACCTAACTCTCTTTTGCTATAGGATTTTGTACCGCTGATGGTTTCTTCTATCCAACCATCAATTTTTAAATTTTCACGTTCGCAGAAATTATTAATTTCGAAACGTTGGTTTTCTACAGTCTGTTTGTCACTGCTTACTCTAATGTATCCGTAAATCATATTAAATTGTTTTATTCAATATGCTACGAAAGTATGTTATATGTTGAATAAAACTATGGTAAACCTAAATAAAGAAAAATAAATAATCCCCAGCTATTTTATTTTTGTTTCTTAATCGAAGTGATATAATGATGGGAAACATCTTGATTTGTGTCATAAATGTGTCATATATAAAAGAAAAAGGAGCTAAGTTTATCACTTAACTCCTTCATTTTCACCAGTCGGGGTGACTGGATTCGAACCAGCGACCACACGCCCCCCAGACGCGTACTCTAACCGGGCTGAGCTACACCCCGAATTGCGAGTGCAAAGGTAGTGCTTTATTTTTAATCTGCAAATAAATTGATTGCTTTTTATTTGTTGTATTCTATGGTATGTTTTGTATGGTCTTTATTATTAGTGTTTTATGATGGCTTTACTTACTGCTATTTAGAATTGTTTCTAAACAATACTTTAATTGCTTAAGGCTTTTGTTCTGTTCGGCTATTTGTATTTAGTCTATCGTCTTTTGTATGGAATAGGATTATTTTACCCTAAAACTTTAATCAAACTTTAATCGAAGATAGATACAAAATAGGAATATATCTTGCTACTACATTTCTCATTATTAGTATGGGGTTGACGTATATTGAAAGAAACTTTCCGTGTGTTCATTGTTAATAAATCTTAATAGGTTAATTTTACTCGTCAAAAATTTAATCGTGGATTGAATTTTTTACGTTGCACTCATAGAGAACTGTATTATTAATTAAAAAAAGAAAGAAGATTATGGCAAAGTTTCGTATTGTACTCCACACGAGTAACAAAAGAAAAGATGGGAGTAACCCTGTTTGTTTACGCATCACTAAAAGAGGTAAACTAAAATACATTGATTTAAAATTGTCCGCCTTTGAAAATGAGTGGGATACAAATGCGGACCGATTTAAAAGGGACAAACGAGTGAACCCCAACTATGAGTCGTATAACAACTGGTTGATTAGTTGCGAGGAACGTAAAAATGAAGTGGTGAATAAGTTTATGAAAGCACAGGTGGATTGGACACTAAACCAATTTGAAGAAGAATTTTTGGGAATTTCGAGACAAGGAAAAATCTATGATTATTGGGTGAAGCAGGTGGAGGATTTAAAGTCTACAGGTCACATCGGTAATGGAAAGGTTTATGAGCGTGACTTGCACCTGTTTTGCAAATATGACTCTAAGGCAAAAGAACGTTTGTTTTCAGAAATAGACGTGAAATACATCAATCGCTTAAATATGGCTATGGAAAAGAATGGTTGTTGTGGAAACACCCGTATGCACACTTTAAAAACATTGCGTGCAGTAATCAATAAAGCCATTAAAGAAAAAGCAGCCTCAAACAACACTTATCCGTTTGGCAAAGGTGGTTTTGAAATCAACAAGCTGGCGGAGGAAACGGCAAAACGCTATTTACTGCCAACAGAATTGGAGTTGATAAAGAACTCGCCTCAACAAAATTTTGTATTGGAGCGTGCCCGTCGGATATACCTATTTTCTTATTATTGTTTAGGTATGAGTTTTGTTGATATGGCAAACCTGACAACAGACAATCTTGAAGTGTTGGCAACAGGAACGCATATCGTGTATAAACGGCAAAAGACAAAAAATGCCAAGAATGTAAAACCGATAAAAATATTCGTTATTCCTGCCATAGAGGAGCTATTGGAATGGTTTAAGGCAAACACACCTCAAACAGGCAAGTATTACTTCCTATTATTACTAAAGAGTATGATGCGAACAACTGTATGAGCATGTGCGTTGCCGATACAAACGTATTAATGCCAATTTGAAAAAAATGGGTAAGACTTTAGGAATTTCATTGAACTTGACAACTTACACAGCACGACACACAATGGCCATGACTTTGCAAGGCAATGATATTCCCCGTGAAATAATAAGCCAAGCCCTGGGACATAGTAATCTTACGACAACGGCTACATATCTTGCCAGTTTCTCTACAAGTGTTTTGGATAAAGTCGTAAAAATATTATAGGTATGTTTATTCATTATGGAATGCCTTTGGGCGACTTGATAAACAAGTCGCTCAGAGGGGAAGCAGCAGTCCGTGAAAGTTGGTTGTTTGTCTATGTGAAGCGGTTGACGGATGGGGATAAAGGAAAACTCCGACAGGCATTAAAGGTTGTTGATGCAGCTATTATTATGTGGAAAAGCAAATATTTTATTTCTACTTATGAAGTAAAGGTAAAGTCTGTAGTTCAGGGAGAATTAAAAATGAGTAGTCAAGAGTTGGATGATATCTATAATGAAGAAGCCTACTTGCAGAAAGAGGGAAAAATTATTTTAGCAAAAGATTTCCTGTATGGTGCAATAGCAAAGTACGGTTTCATTAATGAACATCATCGTGATTCTGTGGAAAGCGCATGGTTGTATAATGATATGGAGTTTTTAAGAAACGAGTGGGAATATTATGTTTTGGCTCAAATAAGGTCGTTACGGGAAATAATTTGTACTATGCTGGGAACAGTACCGTCAGAGGGTAAAGGCGAAAAACAGAAGAACAATAGACCTCTAAAACGGATGGAAGATTATCCGGAGGTATTCGGCATTGATATTTGTAGTGAGTTGATTGGGCAGTCCAAACATACAATTTATAAGTTGACAAGTCATAAGGAGATACCTTGTTATCGTGCGGAAAGTGGGCGAATACTAAGATTTAGGCGTGATGAAATAATAGCGTGGATGATGGCTAAAAGGCAAGAAACTAAGCAGGAATTCATTGAAAGTATGGAGTTGGGATTTGCTGCACGTCTTCGTAAATAATTAATAAACTCAATTTTGTATAACATTCTAAATACATTTTAATTCATAGCCATGTATGATAAAATCAAATTAAAGCTATGCGCATGGGCACTGCCATCTAATTATAGGTGGCAGGATGTTGTGGCTCGTTTAGCATTATCTCAATATAGGGGTGATGATACAGGTGGTAGTGGAAAATGGCGTGGACGTAAAGTTATAGCCACTGAAACGTATGTATCATTTGAGGGCAGTCTTCCTAAATGCTTATGGGGGCATAATACACGTACTATGTCATTGAAGGATGCAGAACGATGTATTATGATGTTGAGCGAAGAACTGGGCGTACCAATGTATAATGCAGAGGTGGAGTCTTTGGAGTTTGCCCATAATTTTGAAATGTCTCAACCTCCTATATCTTATTTGAGGAAGTTAAGCGGAATAAAGAAATTTATTCCTAACCAGTGGAGTGGTGAGAGAAGTGGAACTGCATATTTTGACTATGAAGGTACACGGATAAAGTTTTATGATAAGATGTCGGAGGCTAAAAAGAAGAGAGAGTTACCCAAAGTGGGTAGAAATAGCCTGTCGAACTACTTGTTAAGGTATGAAATGACACTTGGAATAGATGAATTGTTTGAGCTGTTTGGAAAAGGTATTACGGCTAATGAACTATGGGATAAATATGTATTTTGGAAGTTAGTAGCAGAGTGGTTTGGATATTACGAAGATATAGATAAGCTACCTGATGATTGCTGGGATGTAGAGTTTGACACTTTAAAGAGTGCCAAAGACTTTGATAAATGGTGTATTTGTATTGCAAACGAGGGACAAAACTTGTCTTATTATATGAAATATATCCTATTTAAGAATCGAAAAAATCGTCTGCCCGAAGATAGGATTCTGCATACTCAATTCCAAAAAAGAATCCAAGAGGCAATAAAGTGGCAAAAAGAACACTTCAAGACCTCCAGCCTAATGGAAGAACTAACAGGCAAAATAGAAAAGTATCTCGTTTGGTTGTTAGAACAGTCGGCAGACGGTATGAGTATTGCAGAGGAACATCGGATATTTAGTACTGCCTGTTAATCCTCTTCCTAATAAAATAAGGCTTGGTAATCATCAAAGGGTGTAAACTCCACTTTCCTAAGTTTACTCTTCGGGTGATTATCAAGCCTTATCTTTTAAATGAGGTGTTCTATTGGTCGTGCACAGCCAAAAACTTATCAAATACAATAAAAGTATTCGGTGGGGTGTAATAATGGCTTAAACGCTCTAATACGAGGTTATATAATTTTATGTGATGAGGTGGTTATGCTCGGTCGATAGAATGAATACAGGTTGTAAGTAAAGGGGATGCAACACTCTTAAATCTTCACTGTATGATGATAAACTTATGTAATGACAGGGCATTACGTCATAGAGGGCTTGCAATGCAGGTAATGAAAATATCATGCAGTACCTAAAAATAAGTGGAATATAATCAATAAGCAAAGTGCGTTTGGGATTATAGCTACGATGATGAGGCTGTTTAAGGGTATCTGTCAAAGTTTAGATGTCCCAATGTGCAAAAGCCTCATCGGAGTTCTCTCCCTAAAATCTTGTGAACTATCAATAAATGAGTAAATTTGTTCCACGACATCCCTAAAAACGTTTGTAGAACGCTGGATTTTAGTTATATTTGTCCCGCTAACAGGTTAAAGACCCGTTGGTGACATATTAATTAAAGGAAGCGTTTAGCTTTATCCCGTTTTAGAAATTCTGGTAAAATTTCATGTGGTACGGGGATAGACGATACAAACGCTCATGCTAATCTTGTATATATCAGTGATATATATGGCTTGGCGTGGGGTGTCGTTTTATCTTGTACCACGGGTTTACCAGAGCCTCTAAAACAGATAATTCTAACAGCCTCACGCTATCTTTTTATATAAACCTTTCCTGTCGGGGCTGTGGAAAGCAAATCACAGTATTATGAAAAGAACTTTGCTGTTTCTGATGAGCGTAATAATGGTTCTTTCTGCTTATGCTCAAAAATCCACTTCTATTAAGGCTTTTGAATATCCCGATTATCTGTGCCCTAATCCCTATACGGGTAAACCGATATACGGTGGTAACACACTTGAAATTAGTTATTCAGAAAAGAAGAACTCCTATGGAATGGAGTTTAGATATGGCTATGTAAAATATTCGTTAAGCCTCAGTTATAAAGGCATGGATAATGGAAGATATGTTTATACAGGCTTTGAAATTGGAAACATGGCGGAAGCCATTGTAATGACTTCTACAAAACTAAGTCGTTTCCTTGATAACTATGGGCAGATGCAAAGTGAAACGTTTGAAAAGGATAAGCTAATTGAACTACATATAAGTGGCTCGGGGAGTTTATCTGTCTATCCAATAAAAGATACCCTTGAAAGACGTAAAAGGATAGAGGAAAAAGTTGCTAAACAGAAAGCAGAAAATGCAGCCCGAAATAAACTCGAAGAACTTTATCTGTATGGAGTTCAATACCTACAAGACAGTCTAAAACAACAAGTTGTTAAGGAGTTCTTCGACAATGCTGGTGAGGTTAAATCATTTAATTTACAGCCCCATTCTTTCCATACTTATATTGCTGTTATTGACACTAATAAACAAATTACAGTCATTCAAAAGGATGAAGTTGTATTGAATGCAAAGCTGCAAAATGAGCAATTACATGGTAAAATAGAATACGAACCGTCAAGCACAAGTGGGAAGACTGCGAAAGTTGTTAATAGTAAAGTGTTCTTTAGTATGACATTTCATCCCAAGTTAAAAATAAAAGAGCATGAATGTTCTGTGCTTTATGATAAAAAAGAAAATTCTTATTTGTATTTTAAATATCCATATAGAAGTTCTTTGTGGAATGATTCCAATCAAATAGAAGCACCTAAAGAAATAAGAAAGATAGTTGAGGATAACATTGTGAAAAAAGGAAAGTATTCTTTGTATTGGAAAACTGTAGATGAAAAACTTGTTTCTTTAAGCTATGTAAAACATGGTATAGTAGATACAGTTCCTATTGAGGTATATTCAATATACAAGTAGATAACAACAATGAGGCTTCTAACGGAGCGTATAAGATAGGGGTAGGGCAATAGTTGTCCTACCCTGTTTGTTATATTGGGTTTGTTTCTAATAGAGAGGCAAAAGATTCTTTAAAATTGCAAACTTCCTATAACAATTCATTTGATTTTAAGATTGTTTTCAGTTTTCGGTATTGATATTTATTAACTTCCAATACGAATTTATTAACCATAAATTAACAGAAGTGGTTTTCAATTTCTTCGTTATACGACTGAATAGAATATTGAAAGCATGAGAAAAATAAAATTATTTAGTAACAATCATTTAATACGTGACGGACCAATTCCTTTGCCTTAATGTTTATGTTTCGTTTTAAACGAGATATGTAGTGGTGAGTTAAAAAGTATAAATCTAAAAATATAAAATTATGATAATAGAAACATCAAAAGCTTATGGCTTTACAATTGGTCATTGTAAGAGCGGTTTGTTTAATCTCATTAAGAATACGGATACAGACCCGGAAGCAGCCTTCAAGTTAGGAATGATGTATTTGAAAGGGCAAAACGTGGAGCAAAATACACATAAAGCAATGTTTTATTTAAACCAAGCAAGGAATTTAGGGCATGGTAAAGCAGACATTACATTTATCTGATTTGAGGGAAAAAAGGAGTCCGTATGCGTTGTATTTAACAGGGGAGATTTACCATAAAGGTTTATATGGTGAAACCGTAGATTTGGAAGTAGCCTATAAATTTTATCAAGAAGCTGCTGAACTTGGATGTAAGGAGGCGGAGGAAGTTCTTGGTGAGGGATATTTTTATTCTTCCTTGTATGGACAATAAATACAAATGGAATGATTGGGAGAAGTTTTTGGATGAATTTGCACCAATTTGTCCGAAAACTTTAATCAAATTTTATTCGCAGGTAAAAAATAAGGAGTTAAGTATTTGCTTAACTCCTTGATTTATATTGTATTGTAATGTTTCTAATCTTTGCTCATTTCATTACCCCCAGACGCGTACTCTAACCGGGCTGAGCTACACCCCGAATTGCGGATGCAAAGGTAAGGCTTTATTTTAAATTAGCAAATTATTTCATATGCTTTTTTCTGCTTTTTTAGAATAAGCTGTCGCTGTAATATCTTTAATAATGCCTTTTAGCCCATTGTTTCGCAATAGAAGTCGAACATATCATATACCTCATCTTGAGTGGCACTTTGGTTGATATGGATATCACCTATTTCACCGAGTAGGGTGAAGTTGACATTGCCTAGTGAGGAATTTTTCTTATCATGTTTCATAAACTCGTACAGACGGTCATAATCCTTACAGCTGAATGCCAGTTTCCCGTAATGCTCCTTGATGAACTGTATGGTAGGGCGTAACTTGTCTTTTGGGAAACCTACCTTGAGATGTGAATAATATAGTTCGCACACCATTCCCCATGCTACGGCATATCCATGCAATACAGGATTTCCTGTTTCCAGAGCAAAACTTTCGAATGCATGACCTACGGTATGTCCGAAGTTTAAGGCCTTGCGGATATTTTTCTCAAAAGGATCCTGTTCTACCACTTTTTCTTTTACCTCGATGGAAGTAGCGACAAGTTGTTGCAGATGCTTGTAGTCTACGTGCTCCATATCGAATTTGATAAGCTCGCTCCAGTGTTCCGTGTTGCTGATAAGTCCGTGCTTCAGCATTTCCGCATATCCCGACAAGATATTGGGATAATCGAGTGATTTAAGAAATTCACAGTCTATCAGAACATAATTGGCTGGTGTGAACACTCCAATTTCATTTTTCAGCCCATTGAAGTTGATGCCTGTCTTTCCTCCTACAGAAGCATCTACCATGGCCAGTAATGTAGTAGGAATGTTAACCATGTCGATACCTCGTTTGAAAGTAGCAGCAGCAAAACCACCCAGGTCGGTTATCATACCTCCGCCCAGGTTGATCATCAGTGAGTGGCGTGTACCTCCCTTGTTGCTAAGCTGGCTCCATACGTAGGCAAGAGTTTCCAGATTCTTATGAATATCTTCCACTCCGATGCAAATATGTTCTGCCTGTGCAAGAAACGGATATTTTTCGATAATCGGAAGGCAATACGTGCGCGTATGCTCGTCGGTCAGAATAAATAATTTATCGTATGTTTTGCTGGTGACTGCCTTTTGCAGGTTTTCTTCCAGGTTATGGCAGATTACAACTTCTTGTTTACTCATAAATCTATTGTTTTTCCTGCAAAAATAGAAAAAAAGTAAAAAGTACATGTGTGTACGTTGACAATTAATTATTTTTGTGCTGAATTTACCAATAAATTGATTTATGAAAGGAATATTACCGGTTGCCTGTAGAATAGCAGGATACGCATTACTTATTTTATCTGTTTTTGTGCCTTTGTTGATGTATATGTTTGGTCAGGTACACGACGGGAATCTGATTTATGTAAAATTGGGGATTAAGTTGATTGTCTGGCTGTCGCTGTTCATGATTTTTCTCTCTAAAGTAAAGGATGAGCCGAAGAGACGGCATGTCTGCGCAGTAAAGCCATGAAATATGCCTTATATATCTGGGGAGTGTATTACATCGTGATGCTGATAAAGGGAGCTGTAAACCAGGATTTGCAGGTGGCCGACAATTCTGTCGGAATAGTTTATCTGATTATCTGTGTGATTTGTTGGGAGTTTTTGTATCAGAAGCATCGTATAGAAAAAACGTTCAGAAAAAAATAAGTTTTAAAAAAGGTTGCAATATTAAACCTTTAAAATGTTTTGATGTCAAACCAGCGTTAAAACATTTGATTAGATCGGAATAATGAAAAACTGGGTTATGGGGCTGCTACTGTTATCCTGTGGGATATACGCTTTTGGACAAAGCAGAGGTAGCAAAGGTTTAGTTTCGGGTACAGTTGTCGATGGAGATGATAACTCCCCGGTGATGCAGGCTACGGTACAGATTCTTGCGTTGAAAGATAGTTCGATGGTAGCTGGTAATGTGACTGATTTGGACGGACGCTTTTCTTTGTCAGCTCGTCCGGGTAAATATCTGTTGAAGGTTTCCTTTGTCGGATATTCGCCGTCTTTTCAGCCTATTACATTAACGAGTTCTAAACCACGTCTTAATCTGGGAACAATCTCCCTGCACTCGGATGCAATTATGCTTGAAGGAGCTGTCATTGTAGCTCAGGCACCAGAGGTTACTGCTGCTGAAGATACATTGGTATACAATAGCTCTGCATATCGTGTTCCGGAGGGTTCTGCACTGGAAGAACTGGTTAAGAAATTGCCGGGAGCTGAAATTGACGATGACGGTAAGATTACGATCAACGGAAAGGAAATAAAGAAAATTATGATCGACGGCAAGGAGTTTTTTGCCGATGATCCTAATATCGCCATGAAGAACCTGCCGGTTAATATCATCGATAAGATACGTGCCTATGAAAAACAGTCGGATATGGCACGAATGACTGGTGTGGACGATGGAGAAGAGGAAACCGTGCTCGACCTGAGTGTGAAGCCCGGAATGAATCAGGGATGGATTGGTAATACCGATCTGGCTGCCGGTACGAAAGACCGTTATAGCGGAAAGGTGATGATCAATCATTTCCGCAACAAGAACCAGCTGACTGCCATCGGTTCGGTCAATAACGTAAATGACAATGCTTTTCCCGGTGGAGGTGGAGGATTCCGTAAGGGAGGTAACGGCCTGACTGCTGTGAAAATGGCAGGTGTGAACTTTGCTACTGAAACAGAAAAGTTGAAGACTGAAGGAAGTGTCAACTTTAATTATAAGGATGCTGATATTGTCAGTAAACAGGCATCCGAAACTTTTGTATCATCGGAAAGCAGTTCTTTTAAAAACGCGTTAGACCATTCTCGCAATAAAACTACCAAGCTGGTGGCAGATGCCTTTATCGAGTGGAAACCGGATACCATGACTACTTTTGTATTCCGCCCTCGTATCAGCTATGGTAAGACCGACAATACCAACGGACAGAACTCTTATACATTCAGTCAGGATCCTGGATATACAACTGATGAACTTTTCGGTACGGACGACTTGACTTCGCTGGTTTCTGAAGAAGATATTATCAATACGGTGCTGAAGAATACACTGAAAAAAGGTGATGACCTGACTGTAGGAGGTTCGGTGCTCGTGAACCGGAGATTAGGCAAGCTTGGCCGGAATATTACATTCCGTGGAAAATATAATTACACCAATAGCAGCAGTGAACAGTTTTCTACATCGGAAACAGAGTATTTCCAGAAAACTCCGGAAGAACGTATGGAAATATTGAACCGCTATATTACAACTCCTACAAAGAGCTACGATTATAGTGCGCGTCTGACGTACAGTGAGCCGATTTTTACCGGGGGATTTTTGCAGTTCAGCTACAATTTCCAGTATAAACACTCTACCACAGATAATTCTACATTCGATATGGGTGACAACTGGACGATTGGTGACGGAGTGAATGAAAGTAATCCGGGAGTGCTCAACAACGACTTGAGCAAGAGTGCAGCCTATAATTATTATAATCACCAGATGGATGTTACTTTCCGCTGGATACGTGAGAAGATGCGCTTGAATGCGGGATCAGCTTCCAGCCTCAGAAGTCGGATCTTTCTTATAAGAAAGGTGATCTGGATACAACGACTGTCAGAAATGTATTTAATTTTACTCCGACATTCGATTTCCGCTATAATTTCTCAAAAACCAGTCAGTTGCGCTTGCGTTATCGCGGACAGCTTCTCAGCCGAACATGGTAGATTTGCTGCCTATCTCCGATAATACAGACCCGCTTAATATTCAGAACGGTAATCCGGGACTGAAGCCGACATTTACAAATGAATTGCGTGCCGAATATAATTTCTTTAATACGGAAAAACAACGGGGAATGTTTTCATTTTTCCGTTACCAGAACATCATGAACAATATAAGCGACCGCAAAGTCTACGATCCGGAAACCGGTGGATATGTTACTACTCCTGAAAATATTAACGGAAACTGGAACCTGACCGGAATGGTGGGAACTAACATTGCCTTGAGAAACAAGAAATATACCATCAATACGTTTACCAGAGCAAATTACCAGAATATGGTGAGCTATATAAGCGAGAAGGATCTTGTTTCTGATACAGACAAGAATATTACCAAACGCTTGTCGCTGGGTGAACGCTTAAGAGGTACGTACCGTAATGACTGGTGGGAGTTCTCTCTGAATGGCTCACTCGATTATACCCATTCGAGAAACAGTTATCAGGAAAGCAACAATCTGGATACTTACCAGTTTGCTTATGGAGCCAGCACCAATGTGCGTTTGCCGTGGAATATGTCCATTTCTACAGATTTGTCGCAGAACTCCCGCAGAGGATATGCCGAGTCGAGTATGAATACCGATGAACTGATCTGGAACGCTCAGATTTCTCAGGACTTTTTAAAGGGAAATGCTGCTACCGTAAGTATTCAGTTCTATGATATATTGAGAAACCAGAGCAATATCAGTCGTGTGATTACGGCTGCTATGCGTCAGGATACTGAGTATAATGCTATTTATAGCTATTGCATGGTACACTTCATCTATCGTCTGAACCTGTTCGGCGGTAAGGGAGCTGGTAAGGGAGGTCCCGGCTTTGCGCCTCCCGGACCTGGCGGACGTCATGGAGGATTTGGTGGTCCTCCCCATCGCCGGTTTTAAATAATATTCGAAAACGGAGATTCGCATAATGGCGGATACTCCGTTTTTTGTTCGTATCGGTTGGGTTGCTAGTGAATCTCTGTAAGGGAAATATTTTAAACAATTTTAGACTCCCTCCGATTTTCATGTTTGCGGAATCATTTAATTTTTCCTATTTTTGTCCGAATAGCAGAAATTTAGTATGAGAAAATTTTTTTATATCCTTTTGCTTTTGTTCGTCAGTGCTTTAGCTCAGGCACAAATGAACTGTACGTTTACTCATTATTCTCAGGAGAATGGTCTGTCTGAGAATTCGGTAATGGATATGGTACAGGATCACGACGGTATGATATGGTTTGCAACGTGGGATGGAATCAATCGCTTCAATGGCTACGACTTTAAGGTTTATAAGGCCCGTAAGGAAAACGATATGCGATGGAGTTCCAATCGTGTAGACCATTTGCAGGTCGACAAGTATGGAGATGTATGGTGCATTACTTACGATGGGAAGGCATTCCGTTTCGATAAGCGGATGGAAGCATTTACTGAAGTTGCAGCAAATGGGGCTGAAAAAGACTTGGTTATAACTTCTATCTTGCCGTTGGATAATGGGACCGTATGGCTGCTTACTGATAAAAACGGAGGTATCAGAGTCGTGCCTGACAGGAAAACCGGAACACTTGCTTCGAAAGTTTATTTGTCTACTGCTTCAAAAGAAAAAGGTACTGCTATCAAGACTGTTTTTTTAGATAAGAAAAACAGAGAGTGGCTGCTTACAAAAGATGGATTGCTTTGCATCGAAGGTAATAATGGAAAGCAGACTCCTTTTTTTGTAAATACGCATCCTGAATCCGGACGGCCTAACCAGTCTTTTTTTTCGGCTGCATTCGTTAACGGACACGTATATTTTACCTCTAATAAAGGACGGGTATGGAAATACTCGCTGAAGGATGAAACATTCGAATTGAAAGACCTGGGCTTGCAGGACGATGTGATAAGCATACGGGAATTGTCTGGAGGAAAGGTCATTATGGCTACCCGCCGGTCGGGCTTCGTTGTGGGAGATACAGCGCTCGAATCACTGAAGTATTACGGTCTGAAAAATGAATTTGATTTTTCTCAGCATCCGATACGGTCAATATATGTCGACAGTCATAATGAGGTCTGGTTCGAAGTAAACAAGATTGGTACGGTCTGTCATTTTAATCCGTCGACGGAGGTGTTCAAGGTGGAACAGGTTCCGGTTGAAAAAGAACCGGGTGATGCTCCAAAGTTTGCTGTCTGCGAAGATAAGCAAGGCAATCTGTGGGTACATCCGGTAGGAGGAGGACTGTCTTGGTTCGACAGAGAAAGTAATGAGCTGAAGCCTTTCTATAATGAAGTGGGAACAGATGCATGGCGCTTCTCAAACAAACTTCATGCTATGATGCTCGACCATCAGGGTAATTTATGGCTGGGCACTCATTCCAAAGGACTGGATAAGGTTACATTCTTCAAAAACGAATTCCAGTTGATTAAGCCGCAGAACTGTAAGTACGATACCAATGCCAATCAGGTACGTTCGCTTTGTCAGGATTCCCGTAAGCAGTTGTGGATAGGTACACGTAATAGTAAAGTTTCTGTGTACTCTCTTGACTTCCAGTTGCAGGGTTATCTTACAGTCGACGGACGCATATCACTTACTGGTACTCCTTTCAGAGGATCTGCCTATAAGATAATAGAGGATTCGAAAAAAAAATATCTGGATTGCTACGAAAGGAAACGGAATCGTTCAGCTGATACCGCAGGGAAGCGGATATAAGATGCTTCATTATACTTACGATGCCAACGATATCTATAGCCTGAGCCATAACAATGTGTACGACTTGTGTGAAGACAGTTACGGTCGTATCTGGGTTGTTACTTTCGGTGGAGGTATCGATTACATCGAAAAGGAGAGCGATGGAAGTGTCCGTTTTATAAACTCGCGCAATAATCTGAAATCGTATCCAATGGAACGTTGCTATAAGGCACGTCGTATGTTGCTCGACAAAAAAGGTATGCTGTGGGTAGCTACTTCCAATGGACTGCTGGCTTTCAGTGAAAAGTTCGAACGTCCCGATACGATTGATTTTCATTTGTTCGTGTGCATGCCTAATAAGCGTGAAGTGTTGAGCTGCAACGATATATACGATATCTTGCTTACACACGACGGACGTCTGTTCTTTGCTACTTTCGGTGGAGGACTGAACGAGCTTAAGAGCTTGATAAAAAAGGTAACGCCCTGTTTACTTCGTATTCGGCAAAAGACGGACTTCCTACCGACGTACTTTCTTCACTTGCCGAAGATACGAAAGGAGATATATGGATTGGTTCGGAAAGTGGTCTGAGCAAGATGGATATTGTCAACCATCATTTTGACAATTATCTGAAGCAGGAGATAGGAGAGGAGCTTTCGTTTGAAGAAAGTACGGCAATACGTGCCGAAGACGGACGCTTGCTGTTCGGAACAAATAGAGGACTTTTGTGCTTTACTCCCGAACTGATACGGAAAAACTCTTATGTGCCTGGCATTGTATTGTCGGGCTTGAAGATAGCCAATAAAGATGTTGTTCCCAGACCGGAATCCGTATTGCCTGAGTCTTTGAACAGTTTGTCGCATTTGTATTTGTCGCATAAGGAAAACACCGTAACGCTTTCTTTTGCTGCTCTGGATATGAGTTTCCCGGAAAATGTAAAGTATGCCTATATGCTCGACGGGTTCGATAAGGAGTGGAATTATGTGGGTAAACAGCGTACGGCTACTTATACAAACCTGCCGAAAGGTAATTATGTCTTTCGTGTGAAGTCGACCAACGGAGCCGGTATCTGGGTGGAGAACGAACGTGCCTTGCGGATAACCGTCAAGCCTTCGTTTTGGGAGACTCCTTATGCCTATGTGATTTACACATTAGGCTTTATGCTGATTCTGCTGGTTGGAGCCTATACACTTTTCGTTATTTACCGGTTGAAACATGAGGTGTCTGTCGAACAGCAGGTAACGGACATGAAGCTCCGCTTCTTTACCAATATCTCTCATGAACTCCGTACACCGCTTACCTTGATAGAGGGACCGCTGGAATATATCTTGAAACGTTCGGATTTAAGTAAGGACGTACGCGAACAGTTGCAGGTGGTAGAACGTAATACACATCGGATGCTGAGGCTTGTCAATCAGATTCTGGATTTCCGTAAGATACAGAATCACAAGATGAAACTGTGCATCGAACAGATTGATATCGTCGCGTTTGTACATAAGATTATGGAGAATTTTGAATCCATAGCCGAGTCGAACAAGATTGATTTTATTTTCGAAACCGAACAGCCTAAGCTCAAGTTGTGGGTAGACGCTGACAAGGTAGAGAAAATAGTCTTCAATTTGCTGTCGAATGCATTCAAGTATACGCAGCCCGGAAAAACCATTACCGTATTTATTCATGAAAATGAAGATACGGTTACCGTAGGAGTGCAGGATCAGGGTATAGGTATTTCTGAAAATAAGAAGGCTTCACTGTTTGTACGTTTTGAAACCCTGCTCGATAAGAACCTGTTCAATCCGAACAGTTCTGGCATCGGACTTTCGCTTGTGAAAGAACTGGTGGAAATGCACCATGCCAGCATACATGTAGACAGTAAGGAAGGAGAAGGCAGTTGCTTTAGCGTAGACTTCCTGAAGGGAAAAGACCATTACGGTGAGAATGCCGAATTTGTCTTGTCGGATAACGTGGAAATAATCGGTGAAGCATCCAAGCATTCCTTGCCTGTGGATGTCGAAACTCCTGTCGTTGCTGTACCGGAGGATAAGCCGGAAGCTGTTCCTGCTGCTGATGAGGCTGACAAGGCATCGGTTTCTGAAACAAAGACAATGCTGCTCATAGAAGACAATCTGGAGTTGCGCTTCTTCTTGCGGAGCATTTTCAGCCAGCGTTTCCGTATTATAGAAGCTGCCAACGGAGTGGAAGGACTGGAGAAAGCCATTAAGTATGTGCCCGATATCATAATCAGCGATATTATGATGCCCGAGAAGGACGGAATAACTCTGGTGAAGGAACTGAGGAGGAACTGACTACCAGCCACATTCCAATCGTATTGCTTACTGCAAAGACCGATATGGACACCAAGTTGCAGAGTCTGGAACTGGGGGCCGACAGTTATATCACCAAACCGTTCAGTGCTACTTACCTCGAAGCACGTGTTGATAATCTGCTGGCACGCCGTCAGAAGTTGCGTCAGTTCTATTGCGACCACCTGATGGATATCAATCCTCCGAAAGTGGAAAATGAGGAAGAAGAGGTAGATGTCATGTCGCAGCAGGACCGTCGTTTCCTGGAGCAGCTGACAAACTTTATGGAACGGAATATCGACAATGGAGAACTTGTTGTAGACGATCTGGTGCATGAAATGGCTGTGAGCCGTTCAGTCTTCTTCAAGAAGCTGAAATCATTGACCGGACTTGCTCCGATAGAATTTATCAAGGAAATGCGTGTGAAACGTGCTGCCCAGCTTATCGAGACTGGAGAGTTTAATATGACACAGATTTCGTATATGGTGGGAATCAACGATCCGCGTTACTTCAGCAAGTGTTTCAAGCAACGCTTTGGCATGACTCCTACCGAATACCGTGAAAAGCAGAAAAACAAATAATTGAGATTTTTTTATCGGGGAACCTTTCCGATGTACAAAAGCAAAAGGATATTGTACAAATTTCCGGATTTTTTGTTGATAAGTTTTGGCTATTTAGCCTGTTTTTACTTATTGATTTTAGCATATTTTCATTAGAGAAAGATTAGTTTAATTAGGAAAAAAACTTTTTTTTTGTGTGTTTTTTATATAGAGAATAATTATATTTGTTGTGCTTTTATAAATGGATATGTAAAGTTCTTAACAAGTCAAAGAAGCTTTTGAGGAGTAAGTATTAACCTAATTAGTGAAAAGGCATGACACTCTTGTATAAAAATGAACATATTTCGTGTACTAATTATGCGGAAGAATTCAATAAAGTTTTTACGTTGATGGAGATTCCCGAAGGGCATACTGTGGAACGTCGGTTTCTTAATACAACTTTTTTGGTTATTTTGTTACAAGGAGATATTGAGATAAGATATGAAATAGATAAATATTTTACTCCTCAATTGGGGTATATGTTTTTACTTCCAAGAAATAAACAAATAACGACCTTTGCTCGGAAAGCTACTATCTTATTATTATGTTCGTTTGCAAAGATTTGAAGTTGTGCTCGCGTTTTTCCATTCAACAGTTGTCGCGTTTTATATCTGAAAGCACTTATCAAAGTCCATATTGCTTGAAATTGGATATGCGCCTGCAAAGTTTCTTTTCTTTACTAGTAGATTGTTTAAAAGAGGGATTGGGGTGCATACACTATCATCAGATAAAGCGTGATGAACTTTTCTTGTATTTGCGTGCCGGATATACAAAAGAAGAACTGGCTTTGTTTTTCTATCCCGTTTTGGGCCAAAATTTAGAATTTAAGGATTTTGTATTAATGAATAGCCGCAAGATATTTGATGTCAAGGATTTTGCTTTACAGGCAAATATGAGTCAGAGTACGTTTAATCGGCGCTTTAAGGAAACTTTCAATGAAACAGCTAAAAACTGGCTCTTATTACGTAAACAGGAGTTTGTGAAGCGCGATGTTGCTTTGAGCAATTTGTCATTTAGTGAGATTGCCGAAAAATATAAGTTCTCTTCAACTTCGTATCTGGTTACATTCTGTAAAAAATATTTTGGAAAGACTCCTAATAAAATACGAAAAGAAGCAATTGGAAAAACTGTATAGGTTGACTAGAATTATAGGGTGATTGTAAATTGTAATTATTTGACGTGAATTTGTAATTTTTGTATTTCCGTTGCTGTTTACCTTTGCAAAAAAATAAAATGATAGTGTAGATGATACGGAAATATAGAAAATTATTCTTTCTATGTGCCTTTCTGTGTTTCGGAGGAAACGGAAATGCTCAAAACGTAGCTTTGAAGACAAATATGCTTTATTGGGGAACTACCACTCCTAATGCCAGTATTGAAGTTGGTCTGAGCCGGAAGTTTACTACCGACTGGCAGCTGGCATACAATCCTTGGACGTTTAAGGATGACAGAAAAATGCGTTTCTGGCTTGTGCAACCAGAATTGAGATACTGGTTCTGCGAGAGTTTTGAAGGTCATTTTGTAGGAATTCACTTGCATGGAGCACAATATTATGGAGGTTTCAGTGATAAGCGATACGACGGTTACTTGGCCGGAGGGGGAGTAACCTATGGGTACAACTGGATATTGTCGTCGCACTGGAACCTGGAAGCGCTGATTGGTGCCGGATACGCTCGCCTGTGGTATAAGGAGAGTCCCCGCATTCCTTGCAGTAAGTGCCATGAAGACAAGACCAAAAATTATTGGGGGCTTACAAAATTGGCTGTATCGGTTTCTTATATCTTTTAAACGTTTGCAATATGAAATTCAGATATACATATTTAATCTGGGCTGGATGCTTGTGGCTTGGAGTAGCCGGCTGTGCATCATCGGGTATGAATAAGAAAGTTGCGGTAACACCGGTGCGTACGCTTACTCCCGACAGCATGTCTACTGTGGGTGTGGATGTGAATATTCACATTCCGGAAAAGGCCTTTACAGGTCGTACCCGCCTCATTGTTGTTCCGCAGTTGCTGCAAAAAGACTCTATGCTGGCAGAATACACTCCTATGGTGTTCGATGCTCCTATCTATAGTAAGAAAATGAACCGCCGTGTACTTCTCGACGGCTATGTTGATACACTGGCAAATGTCGCACGCAAGGTAAACAACCGCAAGGAGTACGATGTAACCTATTCCGAACGGGTAGCCGTGCCTGCCGATATTGACGGCGGACGCATTGTGGCCGTACTTTCTACCGACGGATGTGGTGAGTGTGGTATTGCCGATACCGTAGATATTGCTTACATCAACAATATCCCTACGCTGATAGAACCCAAGAAATCGCTTCAACTGAACTGGATTGAGCCAGAGTTTGTTATCCGTCCCAAGGTTATGGAAGGCAGAGGAGAAGCTTTGTTGCAGTTCGTGATAAACCGTTACGACATCAACCTCTCGCTGGGTGATAACCGCAACGAGATGAACCGTATGCTTGCTACGCTGCAGAAAATCGTGACAGACTCGCTTGCCACACTGAACAGGGTAAGCATTTACGGTATGGCATCGGCTGACGGTTCGTATGCTTTCAATACTACCTTGTCGCGCAACCGTGCCAATTCTGCCAAAAACTGGCTGGTAGACCAGCTTCATATCAGTGCGTCGCAGGCTTCACGTTTCAGTGTCGGTTCCCGTCCCGAAGGCTGGATGCCGGTGCTGCAGGCAATGATTGCCGACGGACACCCCGACTCGCTGAAGGTAAGAGAAATATTAGATAAGTATAATGCCGAGAACGACGATGTGGCAGAACACTATATCCGCCGTCTGTCTTGCTGGAACGACATCAAAAACAATTACTTGCAGAAAGACCGCAAGGTAGAATACGTATATACATATACACTGAAGAGTTTCACTACCGATGCCGAACTGCTCGACATGTACGGCAAGCGTCCCGATGCCTTCAATGAAGAAGAGCTGTTGCGCGTATCGACCCTGAAGAAGACTCCCGAAGAGAAGAAGGAGGTATACCGTACCATTCTGCACTACTTCCCGCAGTCGCAGGTGGCAGCCAATAATCTGGCGGTACTTCTGCTGCGTGAAGACAAGGCAAACGAGGCAGAAGCTGTGCTCAACGGGTTGAAAGAATATTCACCCGAGGTGCTGAATACCAAGGCAGCCGTATATGTATATAAGGGAAACAACGAAAAAGCTATTGAGCTGCTTCAGACCAATACCGAACTGCCTCAGGCGCGCTACAACCTGGCATTGCTTAAGGCACAGGAAAGAAAGCTGCAAGAGGCATACACGCTGATGCAAGGGTACGAAGACGTGAATGCGGCGGTTGTATCGCTCAGTGTTGGCGATACACAGCATGCGGCTTCCATTATGGATCGCTGCGAAGACCACACTCCGCTGGCAGAATACGTACGTGCGCTGGTGGCTGCACGTATGCAGAAAGAGGCAGAGAGGTAGCAGCCCGTCTGGAACATGCGCTGCCCGACAGCCGATTAAAGGAACGAATGCAAACAGAGCCGGATTTCCTTCCTTACCTTACGACACCGGCATTTCAAGCATTGACAGAAGGAAAAGACTATGAGTAAAGGAATAAAGATATTGTATGTATTGCCGGTGGCTGTGTGTCTTCTGTGGAGCAGTTGCATACGCGACTCCATTCCTCCCTGTCCGCCGCTGCAGGTTACGCTTACAGTAAAAGATAAGAATTACTTCAACATCGACGATGCCGTGAAGCTGGGACTGATGGAGCGCAAGGCAGAAAACCTGCCGTTTCGCGATTACGTGAGCACGCTATATTACATTGTACACGATGCCGAAGGAAAGGTAGTGGCAGAGCAGAAAAATACGCTGGTAGACAACGATAATCAGACTCAGCTTATCACTCTTCCCGAGTCGCTGCCGTATGGAAAATATACTCTTACCGTATGGGGAAACATGAAGAGCGATGAACCGCTGGGAGAAGATGCTACTACGGCAGAAATGGAAGCTGTGGGTGCGGCGGCAAACGACATCTATCTGGCAAGTGCTACGTTCGACTATCGTTACGGCAACGAAGAACATTCGCTTGCCATGGAGCGTACCAAGGGCAACTTGCTTATCAAGCGGAGGGAATCCCCGATAACATCGACTTCTCCACCAAGGATATACAGGATATTTACAATTTTGTAGACAATGGTTTCCATTATTCTATCTGACCGATATACATACCGAGCTCGACTGGCAGGAGATACGCAGTGAAATAAAGAGCGAAACCCTGATGTGTCCGTCGCCGTCGTACGAAGGTTCTACGCTGAGTGTGATGTTTATCGACAAATCGGCAGCCGGAAGTCAGGGCAGAGCTGCTTATTATCCTACGCTGGAGCCACAGGACATAAACATCACCATGGGGCGTAACGAGATTACCATCCTGAAGTATGTGTATGTAGACGAAGGCGGAAGCGGTGAGGGCGACTTCGAGATTTACCTTCGGGTAAACGATAACTGGGAGTTACTGCACGGTATGGAACTGGATTGATTGACCGATTATTGATAATGTTATTATTTATAGTTTAAATTTTTAAGTATGAAGAAAAATTACTTATTGGGAATGGCTTTGATGGCGTCATTGTCGTTCAACTCTTGCGACAAGGAAGTTGTCTATGTGCAAGACGGAAATGGTGTAGAGAGTGTAGCTGACGGTGCTCAGATTATCACACTTCAGGTGGAAAATGGTGGCGACGGACTGGCTACCCGTGCCGGACGTCCGTTGTATAGTGCTGAGGCTAAACAGGACATTCAGAATGTAAAGCTGTGGATTTGTGATAATACTGGTAAGAAGGTAGTATATGTAAAAGAAATCTCTAATTGGAATACTGATGGTTCAACTGTATATACTACTGGTGGTCACGGTCGGCAGACTACTATTGAACTGAAGGGTGCAGATAAACTTGCTGCCGGTGCTTATAAGATTTATGCGGTAGGTTATAGCAATAGCAGTGCTTATACTTTGACTAATGTCACAAATGTTACAAAAGAAAGTGCTTTCAACGAAAACATGGTGTTGCCATGTAGTACTGCAGGTGAAGAAATCTTTGCCGGACAGATGGAATTGACTGTTGAAAAGGGAAAAGGTTTCAAGGAACCGGTAGTACTGAACCGTCAGGTAGCAGGTGCTTTTGCCTACGTTAAAGATATTCCTTTTATGGAAGGTGCCAAGTATCTGAAACTGGTTGCAAGTGCTCAGAATCAGTCATTGGTTCTTGGTAATTTCAATAGCTTTGATCTTACTGGAAATGGTTCTGGTAATGCTAATGTAAAATATGTAGTAAACGGTACCAATGGCAAATCTGGAAGTGAAACTTATGTGATTAGCACTATTGATTTGAATAAATGGTTTACTGCTATTAAGGATGAGGACGGTGATAATTTGATTGATGCGGGTGAAAACTGGAAAAATCCATGTAGACCTAGTAGCAGCCCTGCAGCTGGTACATATCCTACTTTCCAGAAAGGTTCTGCTTTTGGTGGTGAATTTGTTATCCCGTTTGCACATGTAGATGGAAAACAGACTTTGACTTTGCAATTGACAAAGGAAAATGGAGATTCGCTTAGAAGCTGGAAAGTGAATCTGGGTTCAACTGATGTTCAGTTGAATCAGGCAATTACATACTGGAATAGTAATTGGGATAGTACTATTACAGATACATCTGCAAACACCTACAGCCTCGTACGTAACCACTTGTATGGTATTGGTACCAGAATGAATGATGAAGCAGATCCCGAACAGCCGGGTGTTGATCCTGATCCAGATCCAGAAAATCCAAATGACAAACCAGAATCATTGAACAACAAGCAAGAACTTGTATTGAAAGTAAACGATAACTGGGAAGTGATTCACGGAATGGAATTGGATTAATTTTCAGAATGATAAATCAAATAGTATTGCCTGATTTTCAGGCAATACTATTTTACCCTGTTTTTTGAATTTCCGAAGTCAAGTAACAAAAAGCTCTTCTGCAAGACGCCGGCAACAGTGAGATTTCTCATGAACGATACGAATCGGAGCCGGAAGACTGCCTGTCTTTCATGATTATTCCGAAGGCAAAAGCCAGGCAGCTTTCCGTCATTATTCAGAGAAAGAATCGCGTAAAACCGCAGTCAGGTAGTACCGTTTTATGCACGACGGGGAAGTGAAGAAATATTGTAAAAACTATAAAATTTAAAGATAATGAGCGTATTTTTCCAGACATCCAGACAAAGGAGTTTTCTTTCCGCCTGTCGAATAGCCGGAAAGAAATGGTCTGCATCGGTGCCGCTGTTTCTGGCTGCACTGCTGACAGTTGTATTTTATTCATGCCGCGATGAGGATTTACTTCCCTCGGTGCAATCTTTCGAACAAGGCGGAACACGTGCTGAGGCTGCAAGTACCTCGGGACTTGATGTGGTACAGGATGCTACCTACGGTGCTACATACAAGCCCAATTGTCGTGTCCCTTTGGTGGGTGAAGGAAGAGTAATCAACCAGATAACCAAGAATTTGGTAGGCGTTTTAAGTAACTCGGATAATAAGTTGGAATATTTGGTAGACAAGAACTTAGATAACTTTGTTAGTCTGAAGGGATTGGCAGAGGTAAATGCAGGGCTTCCAATTTTGTCTGTAAAAGATGTCAATCGTGTTTACTACGATTCTTCTAATGTCATTAAGGTCGGATTCTTGTATAAAGATCCGGGTGGGCTGCTCAGCTTGGATGTACTGAAAGGCTTTTGGGTAAAGACTTATTTAAAAGGCGAAGAACAAGACGGTTCCTCTACATTAGGAAGTGGTGAAAATTTTCAGTTACTAAACTTAAATCTCTTGAATGTATCCGGAGGATTAAGTGAAATTTCATTTACTACTACTAGACCTTTTGATGAGGTACGCATCGGTTGTGCTTCCATCGATGTCGAAGTACTTAGTGGACTGGAATTCTACTATGCGTTTGTGGGGGAGAATCCTAAAAAGATAGCGGCAGAAAAACATGAATATCCTTACGCTGAGCAGGAAAGACCACTACATCCTTTGTCGAAAGGAGATTTAGTAAACGAGAGTCTAATTGATGGACCGGTATGTGAACTTATAAGCGGACTATTGGGTGGTGGACTCACATGTCGTGTAGATTTTGGAGCGACGATACCCGTTGGTTCAGAAGTAGGATATTATACAACTGGAGGTGGATTAGCTTCTATTTCTTTAGGAACTACTAAATTAAATGCCTATGACACAGGTGATAATAATCCTCAAAGCATTAATACGGAAAGTGGTATCGGAGTATCTGCTTTAGTAGGAGGCGCAAGAGAGTTTAGCATGATATTAACAAAAAAGGATACCCGAAGATTGGAACTTGATTTACCTTCTGGTATTAATTTGTTATCAGCAGTGAAAGTTCATTACGCCTACTCCCGCGACCCGGTAGAGATAGACGTATCCTCTTATTTTACCATTGGCAATGATACCATTTCTACCGATTATTACAACCTCCCGACACCATCGGAAGGTACTGTAATCTATTCACTTATTAGTTGGCCCAGCGGAGCTACATCTCCTTCTATATCGGGCAACCACATGACCGGCATGACAGTAAATGGTGACTATGTAGTAAAGGCTGTATATACCCGAGAAGAAAAAGAAACTTCATGGTCGTATGCGGTGATTCATCGCAATAAAAAAGAAGCTGTGGCGGGTTGTAATACGATGATGATTAATACTTCTGGAAATGAGGGACAATATACAGTGGTTGAATCTAGTGGATCACAGGGAGGTATTTCTTTGTTCAATAAGATAAACAACCGCCAGAATCTGGTTGATGGTGATTATACTAATTATGCAGAAGCTACCAATGTATTGAGCTTGATTCAGTTTGGCAGTCTGGCTGGTGTACATTCTTCTCAAGACATTGCTCCGCAAGGAGGAAAGACCCGCGTGGGATTTGTGATGCAGACAAATAATCAGCTGCTGGGTGCCGATGTCTTGAAGTTTTTCTTTATCAGACTGTATAAAGATGGTGAAGAAGTGTTTTCCGGACTGACGGCAGAAAATGACGCGGTAGGAGTGGGACTGGTAGGAAACGACGGAAGCAAGTTGCGCTTTTATGTGGAAACAGATCGGACATTCGATCAGGTGGAGCTTTGGACTGCAGGCTTGCTGAATGTCAATTTGAATACCTTCCGTCTGTATTATGCTTTCTACGAACCTGTTACTTGCGAAGAGTATGCAGGGACATCGGAGGCTTGTATGGAAATGATTACGGCGCAGAAGCATGGGGCGACTATCAACTATGCGGAAACAAAATCTTCGTCGGTGGCAAGTGTGGGGGCTACCACGAACAACCTGTCGTACGTAATCGACAACAGTCAGCAGACAGCGGCTTCTATTGTAGCTGGAGTCAGTCTGATAAGCCGTTCTACCGTGGCTGTAAAATTTAATTCCATCAGAGGCGGACAGCCGCTGGGTGCCATACTCCGTACGCGGGATATGTGCTGAATGCGTCTGTTCTTCAGAATGTGACAATAGCAGCATACAATGGTGGACAGGCGGTAGCAAGTGAGTCTACTTCCAGCGGATTGGCTTCCATCGAGGTGATAAGCGATGCCGGACTGGCTTATATGGAGGTTACTCCTTTACAGGATTACAATGAAGTACGTATTTCGTTCCCTTCATTGGCAGATGCGCTCGAAACAGTCTGGCTGTCGGGTTTCTATATCCGTCCGGATGCCAACGGGAATGGTATTCCCGACTGTGCGGAAGAGCTTGAAGTTCAAGGAGAAATCGACATTGTATACAGGGGTATAACCGAACATGTTTGTGTGGATGAAACAACCTATTTGGGTAATGTACGTATCTCTGTCGATGCTAAACCTGAGCTATTAGGTACTGAACTTACATTTACCTGCTATCCGTATAACGGCAACGGACAGAAGATAGAACAGGAGGCTGCATTGCAGCAGGATAACAATGGCTATTTCTTTGAATTGTCATTGCCGGTAGGCGATTATTCTATTTCGGGATTGTCTACTTACAACGGGCTGCGTGCTCAGGTACATCCGCTGAAGACTACCTGGAAGAGAAATGCGTCAGATACCGACTGGAACAACTGGAACAACTGGACGGACGGTTCTCCTTGGGGATGTACTAATGTGGTGATTCCTGCAGGAGCCACACGTTATCCGAACTTGAATGCTTGGGGTAGTGTAGATAAATTCTATGGCGGTAACTATTGTGCGAATATTCATTTCGAACCGGGAGCTGCTGTACTCAATACACAATATCTGGAGTATGACTGTGCATACGTGGAAATGGAAGTACAAAGCGGTATGTATCATATGATTTCTACTCCACTTCACGGCATGGTTACGGGCGATATGTTTGTTTCGCCTGAGATGCGGCATACTTTACTCCGCTGAATGGGGCTACTTATCGTGAAGTGCGACACAATCCGGTAGTACGCCAGAAGATGTACAGTCGTGCGGTTACAACTGCAACTTCTGGTACTAACGGTACTGTAGCTGCCACTGTCGACTGGAGCCGTACATTCAATGCCGTGGCTCAGCCGTACGAGCAGGCACAGGGCATCAAGATGATGGTTGGAAATGATTGGGGGACTTCTTATCGTCTTCGTTTCCCGAAAGCATATACCGAGTACAATTATTATACGCTTTCCGGCGGATGGGTTAAAAAAGAAACTTTGCCGGAAGGGGCAAGAAATATGAATGGAAAATTTGCTTATGAAGTGATTGGATTTAATCCGGAGAATGCAGGTAGTTCATTTACTTTTGAATTGCGGAATGAAGAACAGGGAGCTACCTATTTTGTGGCAGGCAATCCGTTTATGAGTTATCTGGATATAAAGACATTCCTGACAGAAAATAAACAGTCTGTTCAGGCTATCCGTATCATAGATTCTGAAAATATTTTCGGAGGAGAAGAGGGATTGGTCAGAATTTCCTTAGGTGAAAACGGAGATTTAAGCTTTGATGTAGCTGGAGAACAGAGCAACACCATTGCACCGTTGCAGGCATTTTATGTAGAGGTGTCAGGAGATTATGCTTCAGACAATGTTAATATAACTTATACCTCGAATATGTTTGTACAGCCTTCTGCAAGTACCGCAACCAGAAGTTCCCGCAGTGCTTCTGTTCCGACAGCAGGCGAAATGAAAATCTCGCTGTATCGGGTAACTCTGTAAGTTCTTGTTCGCTGCTTCACAGTGCCGGAGCATCGGATGCATACAATGCGAAGGAGGATATTGTTTCACTGATTGACGAGGACTTTATGCCGAAGGTAAAGGTGTATACCGTAGCCGACAAGCGTGCGCTTGATATTCAGAAAATGAGTAATGCAACTCGTGTGGGTTTAGGATTCATGGTAAAGGACGGTTCGCAACAGACAGAATTCACTTTGGACTATGGCAGCAACTGGAAGGGATGGACACTGGTTGACAAGCAGACAGGAAAGCGCTACCTGCTGGATGGTACTTCGCTTACAGTAAATGCAGGTGCGATGAAGAGTAATGACGGACGTTTCTATCTCGTAAAAGAATGAAAGGAAAGTAGGTTATGAAAATGAAACAATTCATACATGCTGTATTTTATGCCCTGACTGTGTGTGGCTTCCTCCTGTTGGGAGCCTCATGCAGCAAGGAGAATGAACCGGTACAGACTGTTGAGGGAGTAACGGTTACCATTGCGGCTCAGAGTGACTTGCAGACCCGTACTTCCTTGCCGGTTTATGATAGAGATTATGGAAATAATATTCGTGGTGTGCAGCACGTTACGGATGTATATCTCTATATTTACGAAATGGACGAAGCTGGGACCGATGGTGAGTGTAAAGCCCGCTTTAATGTGGGGTGGAGAGAATACTTTGGAGCTAATAATCTTCCGAATGAAACGGCAGAAATGTGGTATACGTTTGCTTATACATTTACGGTCGGAAAAACTTACCGGCTGGTAGCGGTAGGTGTAGATGGAGCTGAATCGGAAGATATCATGCAAGATTATGATGGCTGGAACTCTATTCTTACCTATGGATTGCCAGAGTCTATTCGGACAGGCAGTAAGCTGACTGATCCGATTACACTTCAAGAGGGTAAAACTCCGACTGATATGGCACATTCGGAATTCTTTACAGGGTACGTAGATTTCAAGCCAGCATCGGAGAGTGACAAGAATATTGGTGAGATTAATTTGTGGCGCAGGGTCGCAGGTCTGCAGGTTTGCCTGAATCAGATTCCAAAGGAAGTAGAGCGCGTGAGAATATTGCTTTATAATTCGCAGAATACACAAGTGAAACTATTGCCCAGTGCCCCCCAAGAAAGTGAAACGGATAAGATAATTACAGATTTCATTACCAGCCCTTATGGGAATGTTTCTTTCAACGAAGAGGGCAGGGTGCTGATGGATAAGACCTTTACAGAGGATGATTTATATCTTCCGGGATCTAGTACGGGAGTCGTTTCTGATTATGCTTACAAATGTTCCCTGACGGCATTTATGCTGCCTGTCAATATCCCAGACAGGGAGCTGTACGACTATACGCTTGTAGCGGAGTTTGTTACTACCTCCATGACCGGTATTGTAGGTTCCAGCAAAAAGGTACGGTTGATAAAGCCTTGGCAAAATAGCGACGGGCTTGATTTCGAAGACGAAACTGATATAGGCACAGGTATTATCGACGACCTCGACAAGTATCTTTTCCCGATTGAGGCAAATCATTTTTATTGTCTGGGGATTCCGTCAAAACCTATAGACTGTTCTGGCGTGTTGCAATAACAATTGGCACTGTGTAAGGTAGTTACAAGGGTATGAAGTTTCTTAATTGGATGATTAACTTATGAAATATACTAGATTGATTTATATGTCAGGCATCGTCCTGATGCTTCTTTCTGCCTGCAGCGATTCGTCGTCGCTTGATGCAGAAGGACAGAATGGGAAGCCACTGCAGCAGACGTTTACTGTAGCGGTAGAAAGTGTGGGCGAGCTTTTTGAAGGTGGAGAAGGGGTGAATCCGGCTACTGTCACATCACGCCGTCCTATTTCGAGCGTTACACCTACGCAGACGTTCGACAAGCTCAGTATACTGATTGTGGAGTATCAGAGCCCGGCAAAGGTGGTATATAAAAAGACGATTGAAAACTGGAGTAATCCGGATAACAAAGCAAGTTATCCCTGGAGTACTGAAGACGGACAGGGACGATATGTCACAATTACACTTACCGGCAGTGAGTGTCTGGAGGAAGGAAAGAATTACATGGCATATGTAATTGGTTACCAAAGCGGAACTTACGGAGGCTATGAGCCGTTTAAAGGTGTAGAAGTAGGGGATTATTACAATCAGACTGAAACCGTAACTGTCCCTAATGGAGGGTATGCTGAAGAAGTTTTTGCAGGTGCAGAAATTTTTTGGGTGGAAAATGGAGTGATTCTTTCCAAACTGAGTGCTGAAGCAGAGGCACAGCATGGACTGATGGTAGCTCGCCGGCAGGTAGCGGGTACGTTCGGCTATTTTACCCGTGTGCCGGTGCAGGTAAACGGCAGTAGTGTGGCTAAGCTGCGGCTAGTTGCGACCAAACGTAATCAGACTATTATCTTCGGAGGATTCAGAAGTGTGGACGATGCTTTCGATTTTCATAAGGATAATGTGATAAATGGTATGAATCCGCGTACGGACTATGATTGTGCTTTGGCAGAATCAGCAGTGAACGATGCGTTTTCTGTGTATGAGATTGACTTGTGCAAGTGGTTTCCTGGCAATACGGAGAACGTGCTATTACCCTTGGATATGAATGACGATGGTTATTTGGATAGTGCCGATACGAATTGGCAGACTGATGAGGAATCCTATCCTAAGGGGACGATTTCATTACCGAGGGGTACGGTGTTCGGTGATAGCTTTTGGGTTTCGGTTGTTATGACGCAGCGAGATGTGGAAGAAGGAATACCTACTTTCCAAATGCAGATGCTTGATGCGGAAGGAAGGGTGATAAAGTATTGGGATATTATTTTACGTAATTACGAAACTGCAGGTGAAGACCGTACATTGGTATCGTTGCCTGATGGAGAGAACGGACGTACTGTGATTACCGAACTCGATAATATTGATACAGAAACTTGTTTTAGTATTGTACGTAATCGTTTGTATACGATGGGGGAAAAGAGTCAATCGCAGAATTATGGTGAAGATGAGCCTATCGATTTAAGTTCAGCCGGAGTGCTTGTGCTTGATGCTCGTCATGAATGGCAGATTATGAATTCTATTATCTTTAATTAGGTATTTATATTACATTTTGTTAATAAAAGAACAATATCCCCAACTTATTTAGCAAGTTGGGGATATTGTTTCAGAATTCAGTGGGTTTTCCTGTATTCTGCATATAGTTTGTTCTAATTTTAGAACGGATAACCGATTGCGAAGTGGATACCCATTCCGTCCTTGAAGTTCGGTATATTGTAGTATTTGGAGATTCCTGTTTCGTAAGGTACGTGCAGGGCTACTCCCCAGTCGAGGCGAAGTACAAGGAAAGACAAGTCGTATCGGATACCCAGACCCGTTCCCAATGCAATATTGTCGAAGAACTTGTTGAACGTAAACTGCTCATCAGGACGTGCTTCGTCTTTCCGCATCAGCCATACGTTTCCGGCATCGAGAAATAATGCTCCGTTCAGATTACCTCCGAAAAGGTTGGAGAAAATGCGGAAGCGATACTCCAGGTTGGCTTCCAGCTTGATATCTCCCGTTTCGTCTACGTACGAGTAGGCTGCGTTTTCGGCCGGATGAAAGCGTCCGGGACCGATAGAACGTACCGTGAAAGCACGTATGCTGTTGGCTCCTCCTACGTAGAACTGTTCGTTATAGGGAGCAATGGTCTTGTTACCGTATGCCCAGATTACTCCGGCCATCAGTCGTCCGGCAATCTGCTGCTTGTCGTTGATGTAGTAAAGCGGTCGTATCTCGCTCGAGAACTTCAGGAACTGTGCAAATGGAGTTCCGAGGAATTTCTTTTCTCTTTCTTTCAGACTCTTGCCGAAGGCTGCATAAATAAGTGAGGTGACATTACCTGCCGAGCTGAAAGAGTTTTCCCACCATATTCGCATCCGGCGGTGACGCCATGAATCATCGTAGGTAAAGGTATAGGTGACCGAAGGGATGAACTGGTCGTCCAGACTGTGAAACAGCATGGGGTTGGCCTGTGCAATCGAGTCGAATGTAGCCGTACGGTGCTGCAAATGATTGAACGCCAGATGGAGCGGTGTTACGGTATGTTTCATGCTTCTGGACGGACGGAAACTGTACGAAACGGTTCCTCCGAAAGACAGCATCTTGAAGTATCGGGCACGGTTTACCTGTTCGGCATAAATCTTGAAGTTCGTTTGCGACGGGAAGCGGAACGGGTCAATGCGGTCGCGTACCCATGGAAGTACAAGGCGAGGGAACTCCAGTGACAGGGCTGCTCCCAGTTCGTAAGAGTTCATGACAGACTTGTCGCCGTCGACGGTTGAGCTGGTCTGCCATTCGTATGAACCTTTCAGCTCCAGATTGAGTGAGGCTCCCATGCGGCGGAAGTTTTTACGCGACAGGTTGAATATGGCTCCGGGACCGGTCTGCTTGGTACTCTTGGTAGTGACGTTAAGCTCCAGCTCACTGTTGTAGGGCAAGTCGAACATGGCATTCACGCGTACGTCGAGTGTATCTTTTTCTGCTCCTGTACGGGGAGTATATTGAAACTCGCTGAACTTGAACACACCCAGTCGTGCCAGAGCTTCCTGGGTATAGTTTTGTCTGGTCTGCGAATAGACTTCTCCCTTACGGTACAGGAAACGCTTGCGCAGTACGCCGTAGCGGATGCCCGGCTTCTTTCCGGAGTAATAGATGGTAAAGTTGTGCAGCTTCAGTGAGTCGTCAGGCTGTTCACCGTTATATCCCGTCAGGTACACAGAAGTATGTCCGATATGATACGTGCGGAGGGCTTCTTCGGGAATACTTTGCCGGGGTACAATCTTTAACTTGACGTACCCTTTGCGCATGATTGTATCGGCAAGGAAAGTGATGAATTCATTTCTTGCGTAGTAGTATCCGTTGTCGCGGAAGAGGTCTATCAGACGCTGCCGTTCCTGATTTAGGACCGTCACGTCGAAATTATCTCCGCTGTGTATCAGCCGTTCGTCGAAATGTGCATGAATCAGACTGTCGGTTTGTGGTCTGAATCCTTCGTATGTCACGGTATCTATGTAGTACGGATTTCCCATATCGATGTCGTAACTCAGTTTTACAGCCCGCGGGTTACGGGTACTGTCTACCCGATAAGTTACTTTTCCGTCGAAATACCCGTAGTCGTGCAGCAAATTGGACGCTACTTTTATTCGGGTTTCAGGATTTACGGTAGAAACATATACCGGTTTGGCAGCCAGTTTTTGAATATCCACTTTCCGAAGCCTTTTTCATACCTTTCAAAGCGATTGTATATCCATAGTCCGAAAGGTATCGGAAAACGGATATTGGGCTTTACCACGATGGCGTTGTTCGGAGCAATGCTGATAGCTCCTTCCGCTTCGGCAAGTGCCTTTTGTCCTGCCTTGCTCTTGTCTTCGTTGTTGATGGTTACTTTCTTCAATCCCAGATACAAGGTTTCCCCTTCCGGCAAGTGCTTTGTTGTAGAGCATGATACAGCCATCATGGCTGCAAGCAGAAGCGTCAGGATATGATATGTTTTATATTTCTTCATGGATATGTAATTATGCTTCAATCAGTTTTCTGTTGTTTGTTCGGGCTGTTTCTTTTTGCGGGAGCGGAAGATGAACAGTTCGCTTAGTTTGCTCACTTTCTTTCTCAGTACGATACCGGCTCCTGTTTCTATCACTTCACCGTCGAGTATGCTTTCGTAATTCTTGTCGTGGAAAATCTTGATGTAGCGTGTACCGCTGTTGTCCAGACGGTATTCCAGCGAAATGTTGTCGATAAACGACTCGTCTTGCTGCTGTACATCGTTTCCGGTAGATATTTTTCCTCCGATGATAACCTGGAAGCGGTTGTTCCAGAATCGTTTGGCAAACTGGAAGTTATAATCCGTACGGGTATTTCCGGTTTCGCCCTCATCGGTCGTTTCCATACCGAAGTTTATATCTATTGTTTTCAGTGCATTTCCTGCTATCTTGTTTATCTCACTTTGCAGGAACGAGTTCAGCATACTGTTGGTGTCGAATCCTTTGCCTCCGGTATTGCTTTCTGACATATATATACCCGTAACCAGCATGGTGACAGCCAGCTTGTTTTTCTCTTCGGCCGATTTGGCAGCGAGTTCGTTCTGCATGGCACCGTCGTCGGGAGCTTCGAGTGTGAAGGTAAAGCCCAGATCTTCCAGACGGTTTGTCAGATTCACTCCCACGTTGAAGTTTACCATACGCGTACTTTCTCCATCGGAAGAAACCGAGGCACGCACCCGTTCCGAAGCCTTTATGTTCAGATTCGGGTTCATAACGTTTCCGGTCCATTCGATGTAGCTTCCATCCTGAATGTAGAAAGTCTTCAGCGGGATGATAGGCATTTCGTATTTCATTTCTCCGCTCATCAGCGAATAACGGCCGTTGAGCAGCATGTTGCCGTCGGGCTGATACTGGAACGACAAGTCGCCTCCACCTTCCAGCAGCATGTAATTGCTTCCGCTTTCATTTAAGTTGACGCGTGCCTGCACAGCCTCGTCGATGTGAAGTGTCATCAAAATATCCATACCTCCCAGCGACATGGCAGGAATGTGAGGCTTGGCTATGTGAGTCGTATCGCTGAAGTCCACAAACGTGACAGTTTCGTTCAGACGGTCTTCTACGGTCAGCGGAGAGTCTTTCAGTACATAAGTGAAATCACTGCTTCCTAAAATATTCATGTTGCCTCTCATGGTAAGGGCATCCGGCCGTCCTTTCAGCATGGCATTTACATCGACATAAATCTTACCGTGTACCAGCGACTCTTTGGTCTGTTTGGCATTGATCAGCTCAAAGTTATGCGCTTCCATTTTCAGGTTTATATCCATAGCAGCCATGTCGGTCATGTCTACGTAACCGTCTATGCTGAACGGTGTCTTTCCCTTGGTAAAGATGTTGAAGCGTTCGAATTTCAGTCGGCTGTTCTCGATCTTCAGCGGTCGGTTGTCGAGTTGCAGGTTCAGTGAAGCCTGTGGAATATTGATTATTACACTGTCAAGTCCCAGTTCTCCGTTCAAGACGGGCTGTGACGTGGAACCTTCTATGGAAATCGAACCGTCCAGGTCACCTTTCAGCCTGGCCATGTCATCAGGAATGAATGCGTTGGCTACCTTCAGCGGCAGATGATGCAGGTTCACATCTGCCGTCAGATTATCTTTATCATTTTTCCCCGTGGCAGAAAGGTACGTTCCGTTCAGGCTCATTATTTCCTCGTCGTTCAGCATCAGGAAGCCGTCTATGCTGTGTTCTCCTGTTTCTTTAGGCAGATATACGGCACTCATTTCCCAGTTGCCCAGCTGTTGTTTGTTGTAGGCAAGGTTGTTGATTCCTATGTCGGTTGCAACTTGCATGCTCGACTCGCTTTGTATATAGTGTGCCTCGGCGTTGATAAAGCGGCTATGTCGGGCATATATGGGATGATGCGCCGGAACTCGGCTATGTCTATCTGGTTGAGAGCTACGGTAAGATTCTGCTGTACGAGAGAGTCCGGAGTAGAATATAAGGATAATCCGGAATGATTCTCATCGTATATCTTGACGTCGGCATGGATACGTCCCTCGTCGCTCAGATAGATATAGTTGTCGGGGTTCACCTTAAACGGACGATATACCAGAGTAGGATTGTCCGGAGTGATGTGCATGCTGATGCCGTTGGGGCGTAGCTGTGCCTTCAGACCGAGATCAACTCCAGTTTCTCTTTTACCGTTCAGGTAACCTATTGCCAGTTGTGCATCGGTAGATCCGATATATCCGTTCAGTGAAATGTCGAAGGCTTCCTGACGTTTGTTGGCAAGAGCCTTTACACCACTGTAGAATTTCACCTGCACAGAGTCTTGCAACGTCTTGAAGTAAATTGTATCCAGTTGAAGACTATCGGTCCGCAAGCCGTACAAGTCGATGGAACCGTTTAATCCGTCTTCCGGCGAAGTGCTGAAGCTGGCCCGCAGACGATTGTAGTTTACATGCTGTGAAGCCAGGAAGTTGGCCACCGGATTGTCTGATCCGGAGAATACTTTCAACTGTGCCGAAGGCAACATTTCTCTGATCAGGCGCTGATTTATGTGTTTTTTCTTCCACTGCTCTCCAAACTCCTTGGCTACCAGGTCGCTCTTGCTCATAAACTTGTCGAGGCTGTTGGCCGATTTGAACAGGAAAGTCAAATCACCTGCATTGACATATCCCCTTACCGAATCGGTAGCCATATCGAAACCTGCATGCAGGTCTTTAGTCCTGAAGTTTCTTTCGGCTGTTACGAGCTGTATACCGCTGACGGTAGCACGTGCTTTGTGGCGTTGCTTCATATCCGTCTGCGCATGCACCTCGATGTTCATCGACGAACTGAAAGGCGTACTCATAAGTGACAACGCCTGCCAGTCTAACAGCCGCACATGGGTGTTCAGATCGGCTTTTATCATATTCGGCTGAAGCAATGCCTGCAAATTGGCCGATACGTCTATTGCCCGGTTGTTGACATTCAGCATCATTGAAGCCTGAGAGTGTTTCAGGCCGGCATCGAGTGTGACTCCGGAAAACAGAAGCGAGCCATACCGGAAGTGTGAAACCTCACCCTTCAGCAGAACAGATGTTTTCGGAGAGAAAAAGTCGAATCCGTTTCCTTCGGCATGCAGTGAAGCCGAAAGTCCGAATATCGAATCATGCGGCATAAACTCGTGTATGTTGAGGCTGTCGATATTCAGGTCGACCAGATAGCCTTCTTTTTGCAAATCATAGTCAGCTTTTAAAATAACATTGGCTTTTTTGCCCGGAAAGAACTGCATGTTTGCTCCGAGCAGACTGCCGTTGACCGAAGCTTCTCCTTCCAGTTTCATGCCATGTGGCAGCACGACACCGCTGAGCATACTTTCTACAAAGTTCAAGTTGCCCGTTTCTACCGATAAATTGATGTTACCGTTTCTCTGGAGACTGTCCATAGGCAACGTAATACTTCCTGTAGCCTGTGCACGGAAAGCATCCTGAATGCTTGCCGAGAGCGTGGTAAGACGAATCTCCTTCAAGTTTCCGTCTATGCCGGCACGTATCTGCAATGGGGCAGACGGATATTTTTTAATGAAATCTTCCGGCATTCCGGTGATAACCTTCAGTAAATCATTCTTGCCGATGTCAGCCATCAGACGAGCATTGATCATACCGTCTTTTTCAGCATCAGTCGCTTCCCAGTCCATGGATGCGCTGAATTCGAGATACGAATCGGGGGTTGTTATCTGCAACGACGGCACTTTCAGTGTCTTGGCATCCGATACCAGTTTTCCTTTTGTTGAAACAATTTCCAGTCCGGAGCGTTCCTTTAAGTTGAAGTCACGGATATTGGCATAGATATCATTTCCGGCATAGTAGGCAGAATCTACATCCAGCTTGATGTTGGTTATTCCGATATGCGATGCATCGAATCCTTCGGCAGCAGGAAGTGTATTGGTATCAAGATAAGCACTACCGTTTGTCAGTTTAAGTGAACCAGCCGAGTATGCCGACTTATGCAAGTCGACCAGTCCGTTCCGTAGAGAAAGCTTTTCGAGCGATGTTGACATGCTGAATGTATCCAGCGGCATTTGCATGGCAAACGAAACGTTTTCGAAATCAACATTTTTCAGTTGTATTTTCCAGAAAACCGGTTGCGAGCTAGTCGTATCTGAGGCTGTAGTATCGGCCATGCAGATGGATAAATGAGTATCCTTTAAGAAAGAGTGTTGACAATGGCAGTTTCCGGATCGAGCTCTACGCCATGTGAGGATACGAATAGCTCTCCCAGATTTCCTTTCAGCGTCATACCTTCGATGAGGTTTGCCGTATTTACAGATGCCTTGCTCAACTCCAGACCGTCAAGTTCGATTTTCTTTCTCAGCAGGGGAGTCAACTGGATCTTCGCTGTTAATTTCTTGGCATTCAGTATGGTATCCTGCTTGTCGATAATTACGGTATTGTTTACTACCAAATCTAACGGAAATGAAAGAGAGATTCTTCCTATCGAGATTTGCATACCTGTGGCTTCGGATGCGTAGCGTGTAGCCGTGTTTACCAGAAAATTCTGAATAGGAGGTATGTATATCAGAATACATAGCAATATAAATAATATGAACGGAGATGCTACGGCGATCCCTGTCCATCGCAGATATTTTTTCATAGGCCAAGTCAAGCTGTATTGTTTGTGCGAATTTATATAAAATAACCGAATTAGTATTCATTTTGTTCTGGAACTATTTAGTTGTATTTATATAAATTCTTTACCTTTGTGCTATAACTTAATTTTAAAAGATATATTATGAAACCAACTTTGTTTGTTCTGGCTGCCGGAATGGGAAGTCGTTATGGAGGTTTGAAACAGCTTGACGGTCTGGGACCCAATGGTGAAACAATTATGGACTATTCCATTTTTGATGCTATCCGTGGCGGATTTGGAAAGATTGTATTCGTAATCAGAAAAGATTTTGAAGAAGATTTCCGTAAGAAAATCATCAGCAAGTACGAAAACCATATTCCAGTAGAAGTAGTATTTCAAAGCATCGACAAGCTTCCTGAAGGATTTACTTGTCCGGCTGAACGTGTAAAACCATGGGGTACAAACCATGCAGTGTTGATGGGTAAGGAAGTGATCCGTGAACCTTTTGCCGTAATCAATGCTGACGACTTCTACGGACGTGACAGTTTTGCCGTAATCGGTAAATTCTTGTCTGAACTTCCTGAAGGAGCTAAGAATACATATTGTATGGTAGGATTCCGTGTTGGAAATACCCTGAGTGAAAGTGGTACAGTAGCTCGCGGTATCTGTTCTACCGACGAAAACAGACATCTGACAACAGTAGTAGAACGTACTGAAATTATGCGTATTAACGGTGTCGTTTCTTATAAAGATGAAAATGGCGAATGGGTAGGCATCGAAGATAACACTCCGGTTTCAATGAATATGTGGGGCTTCACTCCTGATTATTTCAACTACTCTGAAGAATATTTCATCGACTTCCTGAAAGAAAACATCGATAAGCCTAAAGCTGAATACTACATTCCGCTCATGGTCAATAAGCTGATCAACGATGGTACTGCTACAGTAGAAGTTCTTGATACTACTTCTCGCTGGTTTGGAGTAACATATGCAGCCGACCGTCAGGGTGTAGTTGATAAATTGCAGGCTCTTGCGACTCTGGAGAATATCCTAGCAAGCTGTTCTGATAATTGAACATATACTATACAGGGAAATTTCCTTTTATGCGTAAACTTTGTGTTTGTCATGAAGTAAGCGTGTAAAGGAAATTTTTTTTGTTGAAGTTATGCCTGGCCGGTAAATATTGCGAAAAGGATTTTAATCTTTTTTTCTGAATTTTGGTTAACTTTGCACTAATATAAAAGATATTATGAGGAAGCACATTTTATTTTGGCTGCTAGTTAACTGGATTGGATGGATTTATGCGGAATCGGTGGAAAAAGAGATTCCGCAGCTTCTTGCTACACTCGATTCTATATTAGTACAAACTGGAGAGTTGGCATCGCAGAAAGAGCTTAAAATAGCGCAATTGAAGAAAAAGTTATCGAATGCTGCAAATCTTGAAGAGGAATTCTGGATAAATAAAATGCTATATGACGAATCTTTCGTATTCAATGCTGATTCTGCAATGAAATACGTTGACCGTAATATACAGATTGCTACCGAACTTAAAAAGAAGGACTGGCAGGATGAATGGCTGATAAACCGTTCTTTTATGTTTGCTGCAACAGGATTGTTAAAGGAAGCAGGTGAAGTGCTGGAAAAAGTTGATTCTACCAGTTTGTCTGACGGACTGAAACTCTCGTATTACTATCAGCGTTCTTACCTGTATTCGCATTTAGGGCAATATATGGGCGACCAGAAGCAGGTTAATAATAAATATTATAATGAGTTCGAAAATGCCAATAAGCACATGCTGGCCTTAGTCCGTCCGAAAGATCCCCTTTATTGGTGGTGTGTAGCGTCATGTAATGAACTCTCTCCTGGAGATAGCTTGTTTTCGGCCTTAGAGAACGTTGTATTGTCTTCTCAGCATAATACACGGCTGGATGCAATGAACGCTTATGGCCTTTCGAATATGTATAAGCGGATAGGAGATAAAGAAAAAACCATGATTTATCTGATTTATTCGGCAATGGCTGATTTGAGAGTCTGCAATCGTGATATTGCTTCGTTGCAGGAACTTTCATCGTTATTGTATGATGCAGGAGATATTGACCGCGCGTATGCTTACATGAATTATTGCTTGAAGGCTGCTTTGCTTTATCCAACGGTGCGTATCATTAATATATCTACAGAATTGGATAAGATATATGCTAATTATCAGCAACGTGATATAAGATGGCGTAATTCATTGCAAAATTATTTGTATATAGTTACTTTTTTCTCGATAATCCTGGTACTGGCCTTGATTGGTCTTTATCGTCAGACGAAAAAATTGAGAAAGTCGCGTACGGAACTGGATTCTGCAAATCACTCTCTTAATCAACATGTTGTTGAACTTTCACAGATGCATAAACAGCTGGCTTTAGCCAATCAGGAGCTTCAGAATTTGAATGAACTGCTTAGAAGTGCTAACCAGAAGCTTCAAGAGTCGAATGATGTAAAAGAAGAATATATCGGATATGTGTTCTCTATTTGCTCGAACTATATCAGTAAGCTGGATGAGTATCGGAAAAACATTAACCGTAAACTAAAGACTGGTCAGTTTGAAGAGGCAAGACAGTTGACTGATAACTCTTCATTGACTCAAAACGAACTTAAGGACTTTTATGCCAATTTTGATGCCATCTTTTTACGGGTTTATCCTGACTTTGTAGCGGATTTAAATTCTTTGCTTCGTCCTGAAGAGCAGATTTTATTGAAAGATGCAAGCGAACTGAACACGGAAGTTCGTATTTATGCATTGGTCAGATTGGGTATAAATGATAGTGTCAAGATTGCTGACTTTTTGCATTGTTCTCCTCAAACAGTGTACAATCATAGGTTGCGCATGCGCAATAAAGCAATTATACCTAAAGATAAATTTGCCGAAGCTGTCCGCTTGTTGGGAAGAGGAAGTAAGTAATAGGAAATTCAAAATAGACTTTTTTAGCGGAGAGAACTTCTTGATTTAAGTTTTTCTTCCGGTTGAGAACAGACCATAGTACACGCTATTTTGTAGTGTGCTATGGCTTGTTTTTTGTATTGTTCCTAAAATCCGCAACTATCATCCAATACACGATTAAGGGTAGATTTATGAGTCGTTAGTAGTAGCTTTCAGTAAAAAGCAACAGCACAACATCAATATGTAGCCAACATCCCCTTACCCCACGATG